>BNJU01002321.1_pt1 | contig 85240 bp, 110 predicted proteins | sample 8539281 | NCBI WGS metagenome assembly BNJU01 (sample SAMD00202456, study PRJDB9452) | human saliva metagenome | isolation source: human saliva | place: Japan
CTATTTCCACAAACTGTACATGTTGAGTGTGTCGTATTGATGTCAAAAGTTGCACCCAGTAAGTAAATAAAGTGTAGAAATAAAGGGCTTATTCCAGGATATCGTTAAAAAGGTATCGGTAGCGGGGATGAGCCTTGTTTTTAGGCTTTGAAATAGGTTTGTGGAAACTTGTCAATAGGATAGGGTTGACTATACAGAATGGATATTTGCAAAAATGCACACACCTGCACCTACCCCTAGAAAAATTAGTTTCTATAAATGATTTCTTGAAAAACAAGAAAAATGCTATAATTGGTCTATATAAAGTTGCGAATAAGAAATGAGGATAGACCGTGAATGAAATAAACGATTTTCTTACTGCGAATGAAGTGGCTGAAAGACTTAGAGTAACACCACAGTATGTAAGAAAACTAATAAAAGAGAATAAATTAGATGCAGAAAGAGTTGGTAACCAATGGTTAATTAATAATGATATTTTTAGATGATTTTATTAAAAACAAAATTTTTGTATTGAGCCAGAGGATCATATTAGAAAAGATGATATACTTCAGAAATAGTTGCTTTGAGTTTCTTTTTCTGGGAGCAATGGGGTTGATATTGGAATGCATAATGCTGGCATTGATGCGTTACTGGCGTGTGAATTTAATAAATATTGTAGGATGACCATAGAAAAAAACAACCCTCAATATAGCACTAATTGGTGATATAAATAATTATTCAGCAGATGAAATTTTACAGTATGCCAAAATTCCTAAAGATAGACAGGTTGATGTAATATTTGGTGGACCTCCGTGCCAAGCTTTTAGTACAGCTGGTGCTAGACGAGCCCCTAGACGATGAACGCGGGAATGTCTTTTTAAGATATATTGAAGTAGTTGAGCAGATTAAACCGAGGTATGTTGTAATTGAAAATGTTAGAGGACTATTATCCGCTCTTACCCATATAAAGGAATAAAAAGAACCTATAAAAGGGTGGTGCGCTATTAATAATCTTAGATCGATTAAAGGCGGCTGGCTATGATATGAGTTTTGAATTGTATAATTCAGCCCAATTTTTGGATCGCCACAAATTAGGGAACGTGTGGTAATGATAGGAAAATTGCATGGTGGTAAAATGCCTTATTTAATACCTACAAATTCTGATAATCCAGAATCTGGATTACCTAAGTGGAAGACTCTTGGAGATGCTTTCCAAGAAAGAAAATTTAAAGAACATAATTATATTCAATTTCCAGAAAAAGATTAAAGTTTTATAGAATGCTTAAAGATGGTCAGTATTGGAAAAGATTTACCAGAAGAATATTTAGAAGAGGCAATGGGAAATAAGCTGAACATGGGTGGTGGAAAGACTGGTTTTTATAGAAGGTTGAGCTTAAGCAAGCCATCTCCGACATTAGTAACTAATCCAACCATGCCGGCAACTGATTTATGCCATCCAACTGAGGATAGACCTCTTAGTGTAGAGGAATATGCATGTATTCAAGAATTCCCGAAAGATTGGGAAATTTGAGGATCGATATTAGAGAAATATAAACAAGTTGGAAAATGCAGTTCCAATAAAATTAGAGAGGCTATAGGTAAAGCAATTTTAGATGATATGAATAACGAAAAAGAGAACGAGTGGAAGGGTTTAGATTTTTCCAGATACAGAAATACAAATGATATAACTGGAGACAAGATATGGATATAAAAATAGATAAAATGATATCTAAAAACTCCAATATTCAATATTCATTCTTTGAATAGAAATAAAACAAGGGCTAGATATAATTTCTTAGCCCTTGTTTTATATTTAATCCATACTGATAAGTTTTTATTTGATTTTGATACAGATTTTATGAATTCAAGATAAGATTCTTCTGATAAGTTACAGGGCTCAAGATTTTCACCTTGAGTTTTAAATTCATTTACGAGTTCATTTAAAATAGTCCACTTATAGTTTAGCACTCCTTCTACCGTTTTTGTGCCAAGTCTAAACCATTTTTGGATTGTCGTTCCGGAACGAATATTGCTACTTGAGCTGTTTTTCTGTATTAGATTTATTTTTATCTGCAATAGAACAGTGCCGAGTTGAGTTGCAAAATCTATAGCTCGTAGGGTATTGCCTTTACACCATAAAAATCCGTATTTTCTTATGTTGTTAGAAATGTATTCTTCTAGTAGATTTCCTTGTATGTTTTCTGCACTCATAAATAAATTGTGAGTTAGTTCTCCATTGATTGCTGAATCTATGTCTAAATCTTGTGTATTTTGTACTATAGTCCCTAATTGCTGGGTCAGTGCAAGCAGTTTTTGGAGTGGCAGATTCTTTTGCTAGGGATTCAATTCTGCATCATGAAATGACTTTACCCAGCGTTCCATATATTCTTTGACTGTATTAATTCCATTTATACCAGGGAACAATCCAGGGTTTTTCATTGCTGTATTAAAAATAATATCTAAGTCATCCCTACGATTTTAGAGTGAATTTTTTTCTTTGCACCTTTTATAATAAGCTATTAGCTCATCTTCAGACCATTTTTCTTTTCTATTGTATATGTTGCCATTTATTTTTCCTCCTTTACTATTTCTGCAATATCGCTTATATCACAGTCTAAAACTTTACATATTTTAATTAATACTTCGGTAGTGACATTTCCACTGTTAGTTAGTTTTGCCATAGAAGAAGAGCTTATTTTGGACTCTTCACGAAGTTTAGATTTAGTCCATCCTTATCAATCAGTAATTTCCATAGTTTGTTATAGCTTAGTTTCATCATTGACCTCTCTGTTCCATGATTTTCCATAAAGCTCACCTCCGTTTTCATAAAGCTGAAGAACCTTATTACTTTGGAGAACATCGTAAGTTTCTACACTGTAAGAGTTTTGTTTGTCAAAGGCAATAAATACTTGCTTGTTTAGCTTTTCAGTATCCGTGTATAGCTGAATTATTCCATTAATTCCTTCGTCATCAATGTTCTTAAAAAGTAAAGAATCGTGAGATAGAGCAGGAAGTGATGAAAGATAGAGTATAGCCAAATCTAAAAAGTATCATACCTTTAAAGTTTGTACCGGTTCCTGTATCTTTTGGCGTGAAAAATTCATAACTGTTATAATTTTTCAGTGTTATTTTAGGGGAGTTTCTCTTTTCCTTATACAAAGAATTATTAAACTCACGCATTTTATCGTTGAGATTAAAGGATATTTCAGCGAGGATGCTTTCAATATTTTTCTCTAATCTGTTTTTTTGCATCATTTTTTTAGAATCTTTTGATTTCATTTTTCCTCAACAAAGGCTTTTATTCTGTTCTTCGAGTGCAGCTATTTGTCTTTGTAAATCAGAATGCTTATCCAAAAATTCTTTTAGAAAAGCTGTTTTTAACTTTATGCTTTGAAAGCTCAGCAGTGATACTTTCAATATTATTTTTTTAACTCTTTTATATTGCCATCAACTTGCTCTTTTTCTTTTTCAAATTCAACGCTAAGAATTGAGGAAAGCTTTTTGTGATAGTTTTTCCACATCATAAATCTTCTTAATCTCTACAGTAGGAAAAACTCAGATAATGCCTGTAAATCTGCTTCTGTAGGCATTAAGCCATACTCCATACTTATGCTAAGGAGTTTTGATCTCCTTTGAAATCTCTAGTTGAGTTTCAAGGTAAAGTTTATTTTCTTTAAGACCTCCAGCACTTTGACTTTTCAATTTCTTCTTTGGTAACCTCATCACTAGTTGTATCTGTAAGAGATTCAAGTTCCGCTTTAAGATTAGCAATTTTTATTTATATTTTCTTCGTATTGTTTTTACCACCTACTAGATTAGCTATAAAGCTATATTTTTCTAGCATTTTAAATGTTTTTAGCCTATCTGACTCCAAATCATATCTTGCATGGAAGGGCTCTATATCTTTATAGTAATCAAGAAGACTCATTAATATTTTTATGGATTCCTTTGTACTCTGATTTCTATAACCTTGTAGGGATAGTTTTCTCACGATTGGATTTTTCCATAAATTCTAAAAGTAAGTACTTATTAATTGTCTAAATGTAAGATCAGTTTTGTTGTTGATATAATTTTCCATAAGAAAAGTTGATAAAATCTTTCTTCGAAATAATTTTTCTGTTTCAGAGTAATTGGAATTACAAATTATTATAGTATCTGGATTTTCAGTGCTTCGTCCATAGTAGTATTTTTATCAAATTTGAAGCATGAATAAATCGTGTGGTTTCCAATGTTTCTAACACCATCACTATTTAGGTAAGTATCACCGCCAAAAAGCAAAAATCTATAGCTAGAAGAGAAGAAGACTTACCTATGGAGTTTGATGCTGTTTGTGTTCCTAAAACTACATTAAGCTCCATTTTTGAACACTATTGGTGCTCGTATTTTTCCTTTTTCTTTAAAAACAGGGGAGTAGATTTCTACAAGCATTTTTTCACCTCGACTTCATCTGACATTTCAATTACATTCAGGGCATAGAGACAATCCATAACAGATAGAAAATCCGAAGGTTCATCAAGTTCCTGACTTACTTTATGAAAAATATCTAAAATATTAGTTGTTCCATTATCTATTTCTTTAAGCACTCTAGGCATAAGAGCTAGGGTGCTTTTTGATATCGAATATAATTTATTTGGTAACTGCATCAAACACCTCACAACTTTGTATAAAATAACACACAATAGCTTGACAATAAAGGATGTCTTGAAGTGTTACTTTATGTAATTTTTCGGATAGACTATAGAAGATTTCAGATTCACTCTTTTTCCCAGACTTTAATTTTTTTATAGGCAGATTTCATCTGATGCTGTAATTCTTCATAGTCTATAATTTTACGCTTATCCAAACTCTCCATAATTTCCTTTATTTTTATAAAGTAGGTCATTACTGTCATATAAACTTGGTTATATAGTGCGAAGCTTTTATTTGGATCTATTTTTTCATTTATTTCTCTGGGGTCCATTGAAAGGGCGGAGAAATCTTGTTGTTTTAGCTTACGTATATTAGTAATTACATTCGTCAATCCCTTTTCTAATTCGATAGTACTAAGTTCAATCATGCTTTCCATCTGAATAGACAAGGATCTTTTTGATGCATTCAAATTTCTAACAGTTTTTGTACTGCTATCTAATTGATAAGTGGCAAAAGCACTGAGGACATAGTGCAATTAAATTATCAATAGAGGCATCTTTACTTTTATCGATTCGAGTAACTTCATATACATCAGATAAATTAGTACCATTGGAAACATAAAGTAGTTTGCCACAGCATGGCATAGCACAATGGCTGTCACACTCCTTTAATAGATATTTCCCTGTATTTTTGATTTTAAATCTGATGAACTTTGTAATTGCTTTTGCTCTTCCAGTTTATCCACAGAGGTAAGACCTGCAGTTGTTCTAATAATATCTATAAAAATATCAGCCATTATTGAAGCTATGTTATCTTTACCTGCAGTAGATTCATAAGGAAGAAAAGTCATTTGCTAATAATTCTAAGGTAGCTTTTTGGTCTTGCATTTAGACTTTCTATAAAATTTTTCAGGAGAAAGTCTATATACAATGGCTTTGCAGGTGGTCTTATTAATACCTCTTTTTGCGAAATTTTCATATGTTTTTAAGCTGACCCTATTTGAAGGGTCTTTTTTTAATCCCCATTCTTCTTCTGGAACAGTTGTAATCATTGCAATCAAGTCACGAACAAATTCTCCGGACGACAATGTATCGCTGATTCTATTAAAAAGTATGGAATAAAAAAAGTCTTAAAATCCATCTGTTATAGCCACCTCCTTTTTGAACTTCTTTGAACTCACTTGAACTAAACAAGAACTATTTCAAGCTATGCGATTTTATAAAATATGATTATCAAAGACATAACTGTAGTTGACATATACATTATATCACGCAGAGATATCTTTCGTCAAAGCGAAGTTTTGAGAAAAAGATATTTCGCTTTGCAAAAAGAGGTGTAGACCTCACTTGTCTATATGGATATATCCCTTAGCTAAGGATTGATTCGGAGTTCATATAGAAAAACCAAATAGTGTCAGCGGTCTTACCGAATAAGGCAGCTGCAAGTAAAAATGAAGGAATTTCTTCATCTAGCTTGTGGTCTTTTAATTGTGCCTTATTTTTAGCTAAAAGCATGAAATTCCTTCATTCAAAAAGAAATGGAGGAATTTTTATGAAAATTCACAAAACTAATCAAAAAGACCGCAGTGTCTACAATTACACAACAACAGTACGAACAGAAAAAGGTGCATACGTTGAAAAGACAATTAAACTCAAACCCGGAGAAAATGGTGTAACGGAGCTGGATATTAAAATGTTACATTCGATGGATGATAGCGAGGTTTATTACAACCTTAAGAATGTCAGACCAGAAAGAACAAAAGAAGAAAAAGCTGAGATAGAAAAGTGGAAACAAAAATTTGTCGGCGACTTCAAAGAAAGACATGGATATGAACCGAACAAGTACATCATAGAAGATGCAGTTAAAGATGCTTTTCCAAGAGACTATAACTTATCTCTAGATTTTGACGCTGATGGAGACATTGACCCAGATAAAAGATTGATTGCATCTATCTCAGATAAAGAATCAGATGAAATGTTTGAATGGTCTGAGCATATGGAAGAGGTGCTTTCCTTATTAACTGACAAGCAAAGATTAGTGATTAATCTCATGTTTGTGGAAGGATATAAGCAGTCAGAGATTGCAGATTTAATGAATATATCTTCAGCTGCAGTCAAGAAGCATTTAGACAAAGCAAAAGAGATAATCAAAAATAATTTCTAAAAAATTTGGACGGGGTTAAAAACTCGTCCTTTTTCTTTGCCTGTGATGTGTAAGGAGAAAGTCTTACAGAAAGGAGCAAGCCTATGAAACACAAAGTGATTATCAATGTAACAAATAACAAGGGTGATAAGACGAAAGTTTTTACGTGGAGCACAGATGTAGCTACCAAGAAGGCTAATCAAATGGCTGTTTGGTGAGTACACACAAGTCTATTTGTTAGAGCCAGGTAAAACCGTTGAATCAGTCGATGTCAAAGAGATTATGAAAGGAGAATCCCTATGAAAAAAGAAGTAGTGAAACAGGTAGTTAAGGATTTAGAGATGCTGACATCTCATCTTAAAGAGCTATTGGAAAGTGCAGAAGATGGAAAAGTTGAAAAGCCGAGGGCTGAGCCTAGTAAAAAGATTGGCCTAGAAGATGTAAGAGCAGTGCTTGCAAAAACTTAGTCAACATGGTAAAACAGCTGAAGTAAAAGACCTTATTACTAAATATGGTGCAACGAAGCTATCTGATGTTGATGAAGGAAAGTATAAAGACTTATTAAAGGATGCGGAGGGAATAGAAATTGACTAAGCATGCAGTTTTATCTCCATCCAGTTCTCATAGGTGGCTAAACTGTACACCAAGTGCAGTGCTTGAACTTGAGTTTGAAAATACTAGTTCATCGGCTGCAGAAGAAGGAACAGCTGCTCATACATTTTGCGAACATAAGCTAAAAAAGGCACTTCATATGAGAAGTAAAAGACCTGTATCGGATTATGATTCTGATGAAATGCAAGAATGCACGGATGCCTATGTGGACTATGTGATGGAGCAATTAGAAATCGCAAAACAAGTGTGTAAGGATCCTGTGATTCTTATCGAGCAAAAAGTGAATTTTTCAGAGTATGTTCCAGATGGTTTCGGAACAGCAGACTGTCTTATCGTGTCAGATGAAATGCTTCATATCATAGATTTCAAATACGGATTAGGTGTTTTAGTTGATGCATATGAAAACCCACAGATGAAGTGTTATGCCCTTGAGCATTGGCAATATATGAAAGTATTTATGACATCAAAAGAAATCAACATGACAATTTTTCAACCTCGTAGGAGAATGTATCGACTTACACTATCCACACGAGTGAGCTGAAAAAATGGGCTGAAGAAGTCTTAAAGCCAAAAGCAGAAATGGCCATTAAAGGTGAAGGGGAATACTGCTCCGGTGAGTGGTGTAAGTTCTGCAGAGCATCTGTTAGATGCAGAGCAAGAGCAGAAGATAAGCTAAAACTTGCCAAGGAAGAATTTAAACTTCCACCACTACTCACAGATGAGGAAATCGAAGAGATTTTATTGATTATTCCTGACTTAACCAAATGGGCAAATGAGATTATGAACTATGCAACAGAATCTGCAGTAAATCATGGTAAAAAGTGGACTGGCTATAAGATTGTCGAGGGTAGATCTGTTCGTAAGTATAAAGATGAAAATGCAGTAATCAAAAAGGCAAAAGAACATGGATATACCGATATTTTTAAGTCTAGTCTCATTACTCTAACGGAAATGCAAAAGTTAATGGGCAAGACAAAATTTGAGGAAGTGCTAGGAGACCTCATTATAAAACCATCTGGCAAACCAACGCTCGTACCAGAATCGGATAAGCGTAAAGTAATGAATATTTCAAATATTAATGATGAATTTATGGAGGAAAAATAAGATGACAAATAACAAGACTAAGGTGATTACAGGTAAGGACTCAAGACTGTCATATTTCAATGGCTGGGAGCCTAAATCTATTAACGGAGGACCGGAAAAGTACAGCGTATCAGTTTTAATTCCAAAGGATGATGTTAAGACAATTAAGGCAATTGAAGAAGCAATTGATGCAGCAATAGAAGAAGGAGTTGGCAAGTTTGGTGGTAAGAAACCAAACAAGGCAGCCATTAAACTACCTCTTCGTGATGGCGATATTGAGCGTGATGATGAGGCGTATAAAGGTCATTATTTTATCAATGCCAATAGTACCTCAGCCCCACAAATCGTAGATAAGAGAGTAGTGCCAATATTAGACCGTAGTGAAGTCTATTCCGGTTGTTATGCGAGAGTATCACTTAACTTTTATGCTTTTAATTCTAATGGAAATAAGGGCGTAGCTTGTGGACTAGGAAATATCCAAAAGATTCGTGATGGTGAGCCACTAGGTGGAAAAGTAAATGCAGCAGATGAGTTCACAAGTCTTGAAGATGATGATTTCTTGGCATAGGAGGTAAGTTATGACACAGATGCAAAATTTTATGTTAGAGGTTTGCTTTGGAGCAACACTTGGACTAATTATAGGATCATGGGGATTCATGATTAAATGTTGGTTAGATGATAGAAAAAAGAAGAAAACGGAGGAAAAGAACAATGAGTCTAATTGATGTATTTCTATCAATCTTTATTGGTACACTGCTATTTGATTTTGTGGCTAAAAAGGTAGTGAGCCTATATATGGATATAAAAGAGCAACTGCGAAAGAAGTAAGACAAAGGGTGGTGGATTCGTCTACCACCCATATTTCTTAATGGAGGTGAATTAAGATGAAAAACATCAGTGTCGATATTGAAAGCTATAGCAGTGTGAACTTGCAAAAAGCAGGTGTATATAAGTATGCAGAGTCTAATGATTTTGAGATTCTTTTGTTTGGCTACAGCATAGATGGTGGAGAGGTACAATTAGTTGATCTTGCAAAAGGGGAAGAAATACCTGGGGATATTCTTGATGCCTTAACAGATGAGGAAGTGACCAAGTGGGCGTTCAATGCTCAGTTTGAGAGAGTATGCCTATCAAGATATCTAGTTGATAAAGGAATAAGTCTTAATCCATTTTTAGACCATCATCCATTAAGCACAACAAAAGCTAGATTTTTAAGTCCTACTTCATGGAAGTGTACCATGATTTGGTCTGCGACTTTAGGTCTTCCAATGTCACTTGAAGGAGTGGGAGCTGTTTTAGGCTTAGATAAGCAAAAGTTAAGTGAGGGAAAGAGCCTCATTAAATACTTCTGCCTTCCATGTAATCCGACAAAAGGTAAACGGTGGAAGAACAAGGAATCAGTATTTTCATGATGAGGAGAAATGGAGTCAGTTTAAGGAATATAACAAAAAGAGATGTTGAAGTTGAAATGGCTATACAGGAAAGGCTTAGTAAATTTAAGGTTTCTGAGGATATATGGGATGAGTTTTATTTAGACCAGGAGATTAATGATAGAGGAATTGCTGTAGATCCTGTATTAGTAGAGTCTGCCATAAAACTAGACTCTGATGTAAAGGAAAACCTGATGAAAAAGCTATCAGATATTACAGGCTTAGAAAACCCAAATTCAGTCTTACAGATGAGACAGTGGTTATCCGAAAATGGCTTAGAGATGGAGTCATTAGGTAAAAAAGAAGTGGCAAGAGAGTTAAAGACTGCATCAAAGGAGCTTGCAGAAGTCCTGCTTTTAAGGCAACAACTATCGAAGTCCTCGGTTAAGAAGTATACTGCCGTGAAAAATGCTGCATGCATAGATAACAGGGAGCGAGGAATGTTTCGATTCTACGGGGCAAATCGTACTGGAAGATTTGCAGGAAGGCTTGTACAACTTCAAAACTTGCCACAAAACCATTTGCCAGATTTAGCTGAAGCAAGAGAACTTGTAATCGGGAGAAATAAAGATGCGCTTGAACTTCTATACGAAGATATCCCAGATACCTTATCACAGCTTATTAGAACGGCTTTTGTACCACAGAATAATAACAAATTTATCGTAGCTGACTTCTCAGCTATTGAAGCAAGAGTCCTTGCATGGCTCGCAGGTGAAATGGAGAATGAAAGTATTTGAGGAAGGTAAGGATATATACTGCTCATCTGCTAGCCAGATGTTTGGTGTTACGGTTGAAAAGCATGGTGTAAATAGTGAACTTCGCCAAAAAGGTAAAATCGCAGAACTTGCACTTGGCTATGGTGGATCTGTCGGAGCACTTAAGGCAATGGGAGCACTCGAAATGGGACTAGAAGAAGATGAACTTCATCCACTGGTTGATGCATGGAGAAGTTCCAATCCTATGGTGACTAGTCTTTGGTGGGATGTTGACAGAGCAGTTAAAACCTGCATAAAAGAACGAATCAACACAGAAACACATGGTATTAATTTCAGTTATAAGAGTGGATTTTTATTTATTGAACTACCATCAGGAAGAAAGCTTGCCTATGTAAAACCTAGAATAGGTGAGAATAAATTTGGAGGAGAGTCTGTAACCTATGAGGGAGTGGGAGCTACAAAGAAATGGGAGCGTTTAGAAAGCTATGGTCCTAAGTTTGTAGAAAATATTATTCAAGGCATTGCGAGAGATATATTAGTTTATGCCATGAAAACACTAAGATACTGTGAGATTGTAGCCCATGTTCATGATGAAATCATCATTGAAGCAGATAAAAGGATGAGTCTAGAAGTTGTTTGTGAGCAGATGGGAAGAACACCGCATTGGGCAAGTGGGCTAATTCTTCGAGCTGATGGCTATGAATGTGAATTTTATAAAAAAGATTAGAAATTTTTTAGGGCGAGGTTAAAAACTCGTCCTTTTTCTTTGCCTGTGATGTGAGGGCAATGGTGCTCTTAAAAATTCACAGGAGGTCAAACAGATGACTATAGAAGAAAGAATAGCCTACTTGGAAACAATGGATAAGGTTAAAGACCAACAGATTAAAGAACTCCAAGTAGCAGTAGAAGGACTTGTTAAATCTTTAGAAGGGGGTGTTAGTCATGAAGGCAATGATTCCAATGAATGATTATGGTATTTTAGCTGATAAGAATAACACTGCCAGAGTGGATAGTAGGTTTATTGCACAGTTTTTTGAAAAAAGACATTCTCATGTAATACGTGATATTCAATCAATCACTGAGCCCAAATCTGGGCTCAGTAAAGAATTCACTAAACTCAATTTTGAACTAAGTAGTTATAAGGATTCTACAGGAAGAAAACTTCCTTGCTACCTGCTTACTAGAGACGGTTTTACCATTTTGGCAATGGGATATACCGGACCAAAAGCCATGAAGTTTAAAGAGCTTTATATTAAGAAGTTCAACGAAATGGAGGACTTCATAACAACGATTATTTCTGCTAGAGAAATGTTCCCAATTCTAACAGAAAACATTGCCTTAATTCATGATAATCCAAAGGCTTATCACTACAGTAATGAATGTGACATGATTAATCGCCTTGTTCTTGGAATGTCAGCAAAACAAGTAAGGGAACTCTATGGGATTGAAAAAGGGAAAAGCATTCGTCCGTATCTAACATCAGGGCAAATGTATCTGATAGATAGACTGCAAAAAATTGACGCTGGGTTACTCATTTCAACTCCAGACTATCAAGCAAGAAAAAGACAGCTTGAATGGTATCTGACTAAAATTTCGAAGGAGGCAGATTATGAGTAAGACTTATAAAAAAACATCTTGAAAATCCTCATTTTTAGACCGCTTGCATATATCTGCGCTCCATATAGCGGTGATAAGAGAGAAACATAAAAAAGCAGTTCATTATGCAGAACTTGCCTATAAGAATGGAGCAATTCCAGTCACACCGCATCTGTTATTTCCATTTATGAATGATGAGGATACTAACCAAAGAGAGGATGCACTTTTTATGGACATCATACTTCTTGGTAAATGCCAAGAGGTGTGGGTCTTTGGTGGTGAAATCACTGAAGGGATGAAGAAGGAGCTTGAGATTGCTGAGAAAAGAAAGCAAGTAATTAAGTATTTTGATAGTACAAGTATGGAGGTGGAGATAAATGCTTAAATGCTGTTTAAGTGTGGCTACTTGCATAGGAAACAGTAGCAATTGTATGTATCCAAATTCTGTAATGGTGTCAGATAGGGATAGCTTTATTCAGGCTATCTCTTTTGACCATGTTGCAGGAACTTTTAAAGGAAATTATCGAAGCAAGGATAACTTCATCTCATCAGACTGTATTCCAATGGACTGTGATAATGACCATTCGGATGATGAAAAAGACTGGGTAACACCCTTTGATGTAGCAATGGCTTTTCCTGATGTATGCTTTTATGCCTCATACAGTAGAAACCATATGAAAAACAAGGGAAGTAAGTCGGCTAGACCAAGATTTCATGTCTATTTTCCAACTGAAGAAATAACAGATGCTGATGAATATGCTGAGTATAAAGAAAAGATACAAGCAGTGTTTTCATACTTTGATGATAATGCTTTAGATGCTGCAAGGTTTCTTTATGGAACATCAACTCCAGAAGTAGAACTATATGAGGGCAGTAGTACTATTTTAGACTTTCTTTTGGATGATAGCTTTGCAAATTTAGGCGAGAGTATTGAGTCTGGTAATCGAAATAATACCATGAGCCATATTGCAGGAAAACTTATCAAGCGTTTTGGTGATGGGAATGAAGCCTATGAGAAATTTATGAAGCAAGCAGATAGGTGTGATCCACCACTTTCTGAAGATGAGCTAAGCACAATTTGGAACAGTGCGAGAAAATTTGGCAATAAGGTATCTAGTCAAGTTGGCTACATTTCACCAGAAAAGTATAATCTTGAACTAAATCTTAAGCCGGAGGACTTATCAGATGTCGGACAAGCAGTGGTGCTTGCTAGGGAATATAAAGATAAACTTCGCTACTCGCCAGCTACTGATTTTCTTGTCTATAACGGTAGCTTTTGGGAAGAGTCCCAACCTAATGCTCAAGGAATAGCACAGGAACTTACAGCAAGACAACTTGAAGAGGCAGAAGTTGAAATCCAAAAGGCAATCACAGAAATGAATAGTAATGGCGCATGGGCCTTAATTGTAGCAATGGGACCAAAGAAAGCAAGTGCTCAGTTTAATAAAGAGCAGGCTAGGTCTTTTGAAAAGTATGAACAGGCAGAAGTTTATCGTAAGTATGCCATCAAAAGACGTGATACAAAATATATATCTGCAGCGCTTAAGGAAGTTAGACCGATGGTACAGGTAGAGCAGTCTATGCTTGATGCTGATGAATTTCTGTTAAACACACCATATGAAACCATAAATCTTGTAACAGGAGAGCGTTTAGCTCATAAGGCAGAAGACTATATTACAAAACAGACTACCGTATCTCCAAGTGAAGAAGGTAAGGATATATGGCTTGATGCTATTAATACATTTTTTGTTGATGATATTGAGCTTATTTCCTATGTGCAAAAGATAGTGGGACTTGCATCAATAGGAAAGGTTTATGTGGAGGCACTTATTATCGCATATGGTGAGGGAAGAAATGGTAAGTCTACTTTTTGGAATGTAGTATCAAAGGTTCTTGGAACATATAGCGGGAATATGTCTGCAGATATGCTGACTGTTGGTTGCAGACGAAATGTTAAACCGGAGCTAGCTGAGGCAAAGGGTAAAAGACTACTTATTGCTGCAGAACTTGAAGAAGGGATGCGTATGAATACATCAAATGTAAAACAGCTGTGTTCTACCGATGAGATATTTGCCGAGAAGAAGTTTAAGTCACCTTTTAGCTATGTACCAAGTCATACACTAGTTCTTTATACAAATCATCTTCCAAGAGTGGGTGCAGTTGATAAAGGAACATGGCGTAGACTTATTGTTATCCCATTTGATGCAAAGATTGAAGGGCAAAATGATATCAAGAACTACACGGAGTATTTATTTGAAAATGCAGGTGGAGCCATTCTTTCTTGGATAATCGAAGGGGCAAAACAGGTAATCAAGGATGAGTACCATATCGATGCGCCTAAGAGAGTTCAAGATGCTATTGTAGCCTATAAGGAAAATAATGACTGGATGAAACATTTTTCTAGATGAGTGTTGTGAGATTGATTCTACCTTTACAGAAAAGAGTGGGGAGCTTTATACGGCATATCGTGCCTATTGTCTTCGCACGGGAGAATTTACTAGAAGTGCCGGTGATTTTTATTCTGTTTTAGAAATCGAAAACTTTCAAAAGAAAAAGACAAAAAAAGGCATTATAGTCTATGGATTGCGTTTAAAATCGGAGTTTGAGGACTAAGGGTGCAGGGATATGCAGGGTATTTACTTATATTAATATATATACTTATTTTTAGTCCTATAGATAATAATAGTAAATAGCCTTCACCTACCTGCACCTCTTATGAATGGAGGTTAAAAATATGCTAGAAAAAGAGATTGAAAAGTCTTTAGTTAAAAGGGTTAAAGGACTTGGTGGTATTTGCCTTAAGCTAGTAAGTCCAAGTATGGATGGACTTCCGGATAGAATGGTATTTTTATCAGATGGGAAGTTTGCTTTTGTAGAACTAAAGGCAAAAGGAAAAAAGCCAAGGCCACTTCAGATGAAAAGAATTGATGATTTTAGGAAGTTAGGTTTTAAGTGTTTTGTTATTGATGGTAAGAATCAGATTGGTGGTGTGGTTGATGAAATACTCTCCACATAATTATCAAATTTATTCTACTAACTTTATTTTGAACAATCCAATATCTGCCATCTTCCTTGAATGTGGACTTGGAAAAAGTGTTATCTCGCTTACAGCAATCAATGATTTAATGCTGGATTATTTTGATGTATCTAGGACACTTGTTATTGCACCTCTTAGGGTTGCTAACTCTACTTGGCCAGATGAAATAAAAAAGTGGGATCATTTAAAGCACTTAAACTATTCTGTTGTTATCGGAAGTGAAAAAGAAAGGCTTGATGCTTTTAGGGAAACCAGCACATATCTATTTGATAAATAGAGAAAATGTAGACTGGCTTATTACAAAAAGTGAATTCCCTTGGAAGTTTGATATGGTGGTCATTGATGAGCTTTCATCTTTTAAGTCCTATCAAGCTAAAAAGGTTCAAGTCACTTCTTAAAAGTAAGACCTAAATTAAAAAGAATTGTAGGGCTCACAGGAACACCTTCAAGTAACGGTCTGATGGATTTATGGGCAGAGTTTAGACTGCTTGATATGGGAGAAAGACTTGGAAGATATATCACTTACTATAGGCAGAACTTCTTTATACCGGATAAAAGAAATCAGCAGATGATATTTTCCTACAAGCCTAAAGATGGAGCAGAAAAAAAGATATATAGTCTAATATCTGATATTACAATATCCATGAAGTCAAAAAGATTTTCTAAAGATGCCAGAGTGTGTCATGAACGAAGTGATAGTTACTTTATCGGATAAAGAACAAAAGTTATATGATTCTTTGAAACAAGATATGGTGTTATCCCTTGAAGAAAACGAGATTGATGCTATCAATGCAGCAGCACTTTCAAACAAACTTCTTCAGATGTCAAATGGTGCTGTCTATAACGATGACAAGGAGAGTCTCCATATACACGATAGAAAGCTTGATGCTTTAGAGGATTTAATCGAAGGTGCAAATGGCAAACCAGTTCTTGTGGCTTATTGGTTTAAACATGATTTGGAAAAAATAAAAGATAGATTTGATGTCAGAGAAATTAAATCAGCTAAGGATATATCGGATTGGAATGAAGGTAAAATTCCTGTGGCTTTAATTCATCCTGCAAGTGCAGGTCATGGACTCAATCTTCAAGCTGGTGGATCGACTCTAATATGGTTTGGACTGACCTGGTCACTGGAGTTATATCAGCAGACCAATGCCAGACTTTACCGTCAAGGGCAAGATAGTACGGTTGTCATTCATCACATCCTAACTAAAGAAACGATTGATGAAGATGTCATGAAAGCCCTTAAGACAAAAGAAAAAATACAAGATGCACTGATAGATTCAGTGAAAGCAAGATTAAAGTAACGAGGAAGAGAGGTTCTATGGAGAACTTACCTCAGATGGAGGTAAGCATGGATAAAAAAGAGTATTTAAAGCAACACAGATTACTAAATCGAATTATTGAACTTGATTTAGAGGAACTAAAAAGAATTAGAGAGTTATCAGTCAGTGTTTCAAGTATTGCTTTTGATAGAGATTATGTACAAACTACTAGAAATACAAGAGCACCATTTGAGAAATGGCTTGATAAAATAAACATTCTTGAGATAAAGATAGCTAATGAAGTGAATCTTTTTATGGACTTAAAACTTCAGATACTTGAAACAATAGAATTATTAGAAAGTATTGATGAAAAAGCTGGTTTTGAATTACAGATACGTTAAAGGTCTAGAATGGGATGAGATATGTTCTTTGTTATTTGCAAGTGAAAGGACGATATTTAGGTGGCATGGAAATGCTCTAGCAAAGCTGAAACTGCCTGAAAATCCAATTAATATTAAAAGTTGTCAGCTAATGGCAGTTGATGGCAGTGATTGTCAGTAGATGTCATAGCATCAAATATGGTATGATATACTTAGCAAATATTATAAGAATACAAGCCTTGAGAGAGAAATCTTTCAGGGCTTTTTCTTATGTATGGGAGGAGGTGGAAGACTTGCCAAGAAAACCAAAGCGTCCATGTTCTTACCCTGGATGTCCTAACTTAACTTACGGTAGGTTCTGCGAGGAGCATAAAAGAGAGGAGAACAAACGCTACGAGAAGTATGACAGGGATCCTGCTGTACGCCGTAGGTACGGACGAGTATGGAAAAGAGTAAGAGATTACTATGTTAAAGAGCATCCATTTTGTGAGGAGTGCTTTAAGAGAGGAATCATTGTTCCTGTAGAAGAAGTGCATCACATCAAACCTCTTTCTGAAGGTGGAAATCATAATAAAAGTAATTTGATATCTTTATGCAAATCCTGTCATGCAAGAATCCATGCAGAAAGAGGAGACCGTTGGAATAAAAAGTAAATGGGGAAGGGGAGTAAAATCTCTACAAACCTATCCACTGGGGAACGGGCGTGGGGTCTCACGCACAAAAAGAGAGGTTCAAACAGGGTATTAAAGAAAGTAAAAAAATTTAAGGAGTGATAATTTGGCTAAAGACGGAACATATAGAGGAGGAAGAAGGGTCAGAGCTGGAGATAAGCCAAAAGTCAGTAGCTGAAAAATACAAGCTGGGGAAATGGTGAAAATACTAGCAAATGATATACCAGATGAATACTACGCAGAACTGGAATCTGTAGATTTACCAGAAGGGTAGAACTTGAAAGGCATGGATATGCCCAAACCAAGTGAGTATCTATCTGCTAAGCAAAAGAGTGGGATCCCGCTTGGAGCAGACCGCATATATAAAGAAACATGGCAGTGGCTAAAGGAAAGAAAATGTGAAAAGCTGGTGAAACCAAAAGGCTTATTGAATCTTATTCACAAGCATTTGCAAAGGTATATTCAGTGTGAAGAAGCAATCAGTAGGTACGGAATGCTTGGAAAACATCCAACCACCGGAGGTGTGATTGCCTCTCCATTTATACAGATGTCTCAGTCAGTTTCAAAAGACAGCGAACCTAATTTGGTATGAGATTTATGATATTGTAAAAGCAAAAATTGTACAGAAATTTTTGAAGAAGAAAGTAATGATCCTATGGAAAGACTACTGAGAGGAGGAAGGTAGAAAATGATAGAAAAAGTAAATCCAATGCATCCTGATAAAAATAGCAGATAGAATTGCTGGTGCAATAGTAGATTTAGCATATAAGATAAATGACAACCCTAAGATTGCAGTTGAAGTGTTAATTGGACACAGTGTGTGCCATGTTATCATAGAAACAACAGAAAAACTCTATCAGGAGCCAATTGAAAAAATCATTCATCGTATCGCAGGCGATGTGAAGGCAGATATTGTGATTGTTCCTCAAGATGTACATTTGACAAACAATCAAAAAGAACAAGGTTCGCTGTGGTGATAATGGTATCTTTAAGGGAGTGCCTTTTAACAGATGAACAGAAGGAACTATCAAAAATAGCAAGAGAAATTTATAATAAATATCCGTATGATGGTAAGTATATCTTAGATGAAACAAGGCTGATTGTTTGTCAGAGTAATGCTAAAACATCAGAGCTTAGAGAAACCTATCCCTATGCAGAAGTAAATCCACTAGGAGATTGGACTGGTGGAACTGATGTAGATTCAGGAGCTACCAATAGAAAACTTGGGTCAGATATGGCAGATTCCGTAAATGGTGGAGGACTTCATGGGAAAGACTTGTCAAAGGCCGATGTATCTGTAAACATCTATGCTTTTCTAAAAGCACAGGAGATGGACGAAGAAGTTAAACTTTGCTGTGCAATTGGGGATAGAGAAGTAGACGGTAAGTCTTATGATGAGATAGTAAGAGTAGCGAAAGAATATATAGACTCCGTAGGTGGATTTGAAAAATTTGCCGAGTGGGGTCTTTTTTAATGGGAGGAGTTTATGGAAAAAGAAATGCAGTATTATCTAGCAGATATTAATGACCTCATTCCATATATTAGAAACGCTCGTACCCATTCAGAGAGTCAAATAGCTCAGATTGCTGCAAGCATAAAGGAGTTTGGTTTTTTATCTCCGATACTCATAGCGGAAGATAATACAATTTTAGCCGGACATGGCAGACTTGCAGCAGCTAGGAAACTTGGGCTAAAGCAAGTACCATGCGTTAAGGAAAGCCACTTAACTGAAACTCAAAGACGGGCATATATTATTGCAGACAATAAACTATCACTTAACGCTGGCTGGGATGATGAGATGCTTGCGATTGAACTTTCTGAATTACAAGGAGCAGATTTTGAATTAGAACTTTTAGGTTTTGATGAAAGTGAACTTGCCAGTATTTTTGAAGATGATAAAGAAGTAGAAGATGACGATTTTGATGTTGAAGAAGAACTAAATAAACCATGCTTTTCTAAGGCAGGTGATATTTGGACACTCGGAAGACATAGACTTATCTGTGGTGATGCAACTAAAGAAGAAACTTACAAGCGTTTGATGGATGGAAAGAAAGCAAATCTTGTAGTAACCGATCCACCCTACAACGTAAACTATGAGGGTAGTGCAGGCAAGATTAAAAACGATAATATGGATAGCGATAAGTTCTATAACTTCTTACTTGATGCCTTTTCTAATATGGAAAAGGTGATGGCAGATGATGCCTCTATTTATGTTTTTCATGCAGACACGGAAGGTTTGAATTTTAGAAAAGCATTTAACGATGCAGGATTTTATCTATCAGGCTGTTGCATATGGAAGAAACCGTCACTTGTTCTTGGCAGAAGTCCATATCAATGGCAGCATGAGCCATGTCTATATGGTTGGAAGAAGAAAGGAAAGCATCAGTGGTATTCAGGAAGAAAAGAAACCACCATATGGGAATTTGAAAAGCCTAAGAAAAATGCAGAACATCCTACCATGAAACCTGTTGCACTACTCGCGTATCCTATTACTAACTCAAGTATGAGTAACACCCTTATACTTGATCCATTTGGTGGTAGTGGTAGCACGTTAATTGCTTGTGAGCAAACAGACCGTTCTTGTTACACTATTGAACTTGATGAAAAGTTCTGTGATGTAATCGTCAAAAGATATATTGAGCAGGTTGGAACAAATAAAGATGTATCAGTGTTAAGAGATGGAAAAAGAATATCTATATAGCGAGGTGACTGCTGATGAGTAAGGAATTAACTCTTGGCAGTCTTTTTGATGGAAGTGGAGGCTTTCCGCTTGGAGCAAAGCTATTGGGAATTAAACCTATATGGGCATCAGAAATTGAGCCATTTCCATCAGGGTTACAACAAAAAGAATGCCGGAAGTAAAAACACCTAGGGGATGTATCAGATATAAAAAGGCTATGAAATAGAGCCGGTGGATATTATAACTTTTGGTAGTCCCTGTCAGGATATGTCCATAGCAGGGAAAAGAGCGGGACTTAACGGTTCTCGCTCTAATTTATTTTATGAGGCAATAGAATTATTAAAGAAATGAGGGAGAGGACGAATGGAACAAAACCAAGATATATCATTTGGGAAAAATGTCCCAGGGCATTCTCCTCAAACAAGGGAGAAGACTTTAAAAAAAGTACTTAAAGAAATCTGTGAAATCAAAGGATATCAAACTGATGTGCCTAGACCCTAACAGGTGGCAAAATGCAGGCCTTATCCTGGCAGATGATTTCAGCCTCGCATGGAGGGTATTTGATGCTCAGCACTGGGGAGTTCCCAGAGAAGAAGACGAATCTATCTTGTCTGCGATTTTAATGGAGAAAGTGCCGGAAAAATATTATTTGAGTCCGAGGGCATGCCTTGGCATCTTGAAAAGAGCAAATGCCCGTGGAAAAGAACTACCGGAAATTCTAAGACTTGCACTAGAAACGGGGTCGAAAACCCAGTGTAAAAATGACCAGGGTGGTCAGAGGATGGATGTTCATGAAAACAAAAAGTGGAACAATTACTGCAAGCGTAGGTAATCATCCGCCATTAGTATTCGAAAATCATGGACAGGATTCTAGATTCAAAGATTCAATTGATATTAGTAATACACTAGGAGCAAGTCTTGGAACTGGTGGAAATAATCAACCTTTTGTAGTTGAAGATAAAATGGATATATTTGATGTCAGAATCACGTCAGAAAACACAAAGAATCATAGAGCAAATATCTATGAAACGGATGTTGCGAGGACCATAAACACTGGTTTAAATTCACCGGATGCTAATCAAGGCGGTCTTGCTATTGTTTATTCAACAAGTAAAAATTCGCATCATACTGAGGCAGTAGAAAATTTAGCGAATACTTTAGTAGCAAGTGACTATAAAGATCCTCCAGTTGTTAATGATATGGAAGGTAAAAAATATATCGTGCGAAGGCTTACACCAAAAGAGTGTGGAAGACTTCAAGGTTTCCCAGATGGTTGGTGCGATGAACTTGAAACAGAAAATCCTAGCAGTGAAGAATTAGAGTTTTGGTCTGAAGTCTTTGAAACATATAGAAGAGTTGTAACAAAAGCTACTAAGCCAAAAAGTGAAAAACAGATAAGAAAGTGGCTTAAAAACCCTCATACTGATTCAGCCGAATATAAGATGTGGGGTAATGGTGTAGCACTTCCTAATGTCTGTTTTGTACTAGCAGGAGTGTGCATTTTTAATAAAGAACAGAAAATGACTTGCTATTTACATGCCTTTTAGAGTGATATATGTACATACCAAATTAGAGGAGGTAAAAAGCATGGAATTAAAGTATGAAATGAAAGGTGCTGAAAGAAAAAAGTTAGTTCAGGCAATTGAAGATTTAACCGGCTACAAAGCCAAATACCTAGGAATGCCAAGTGCAGCATATGAGATTGGCGCATTTACTGTGAGTAAAGAAGGAACGGTTACATCAAAGGCAGATGAAAACCTAGAAGATCTTGAAAAAATTTTAGCAGGTGATTATGGGATAGACCTTCCACAAAGGGAGACTGTGGCCACACAGGGGCTTACAGTGGCAATTCAAGAGATAAGGTAAATTTATCCAAAGCTAGAAAAAAATCTTTGAAAACAAGGGCGATTTAATCAAAAAGGCACTAGGAGTTACAAGTCTTGAAATAGAGGAAGATGAAGAAAAAGTAAGTTTTCCTTGGTTTGAAAATATCGATAACGAACATCTAATGACATATACAAAATTCATTGCAGCACTTTGTAAGTTGAGCATAAATGCCAAACGTATTAACGAATCTTCCAAAGAAGTTATAAATGAAAAGTATGCCTTTAGATGTTTTCTTTTAAGACTTGGTTTTATAGGCTATGAATTTAAGCAGGATAGAAAGATACTTCTTGAAAAATTATCTGGTTCTTCTGCATTCAGAAATGGAGGTCATAAAGATGAGATTTCCAAGTAGAGATGTTGTAGAGGGGATAAGAAAAAGATATCCAATAGGAACTAGAGTGGAACTTGTCTTTATGGATGATATTCAGGCACCACCAGTAGGTACAAAAGGAACGGTAAGAGGTGTTGATGATATTGGTTCCATTATGGTTTCTTGGGATAACGGAAGTAGCCTAAGTGTAGCTTTATGGTGAAGATTCCTGCAGGAGGATTTCAGATGAACGATAAAATAAAAAGAACAAATTCTTGTAATCAGAAATACAGGAATCACAAATATGTTTGATGTAATAGCTGTTCAAAAATCGCCTTTGAAATGGACTTTTATGAACTTGTAGATTTTTCTTGAAACCGATAGAAAGGCTTATGTTGATTTCATTATTTATGGGAAATAAAACTACATTTATCTCCAAATTTGACTTGCTATTATGTGCTTTTAGAGTGATATATAGTACTACCAAAAGCAAAGGAGATAAAGAAAATGAACAAGATGACAGAGCTAGCTAAAGAGTACAGAATACCAACGCAGGCAACACCAGAAGATTTAGAAACTAGATGGGGTAAGGTTATAACCTTTGGAGATAGGGTGATTTTTGTAGGACACTATTATCACCCAGATGGAAATTGCTATTTTGCAGCAGTTTATGAATTCCTAGATGATGACCATACATGCGAAGGTTTTATTGGACTTAGGGAAGTCAGTGACAAAAGATTTGAAGATGATGGGCATGCCATAGAGTGGGCATTGAATCAAAACTAATAAAAAATGAGTTTCAGAGCTTAGGCTCTGTTTCTCGTAGTAGCAGCCTAGGGGCTGTATTTTTTTATGACCTAACAGAAATCTTTGATTTCGTTGCAGGTCAGATATTGCATCGTTTCAAATCTGTGATTTGTCAAAATGCGATTATTCTTAGAAGGAGGGATAGCATTGGCAAAGTATAAGACAACTAAATTCAAAGAGAAGGACTCCGTTTATAATAAAGAACATGCAGATTATGCGGTAAACTTTATCGAATGTCTATCCCATACAAAAGGTACCTGGTCAGGTAAGCCATTTAAATTACTCCCTTGGCAAGAACAGATTATAAGAGATTTATTTGGAGTGATTAAGCCAAACGGATATAGGCAGTTTAATACAGCATATATTGAAATCCCAAAGAAGATGGGAAAATCAGAGCTTGCAGCTGCTGTCGCCTTACTTCTTTGTTGTGGGGATAATGAGGAAAGAGCAGAGGTTTATGGATGTGCTGCTGATAGACAGCAGGCAACAATTGTATTTGATGTAGCCGCTGATATGGTAAGGATGTGTCCAGCCTTAAATAAAAGAGTGAAGATACTAGCCTCGCAAAAAAGAATCGTATTTCAGCCGACAAATAGCTTTTATCAAGTGCTATCAGCTGAAGCCTACTCCAAGCATGGTTTTAATATACATGGGGTAGTATTTGACGAACTTCATACACAACCAAATAGAAAACTTTTTGATGTCATGACAAAGGGGTCAGGAGATGCGAGAACTCAGCCTTTATACTTTTTAATCACTACAGCAGGAACAGATACGCATTCAATCTGCTATGAAACGCATCAAAAGGCTAAGGATATTTTAGAAGGAAGGAAAATAGATCCTACCTTTTATCCTGTGATTTATGGAGCAGATGAAAAAGATGACTGGACAGATCCTGAGGTTTGGAAGAAAGCAAATCCATCTTTAGGGGTGACGGTTGGAATTGATAAAGTAAAGGCTGCCTGTGAATCTGCAAAGCAAAATCCTGGTGAGGAGAATTCCTTTAGACAGTTAAGACTTAACCAGTGGGTAAAACAAGCAATTAGGTGGATGCCAATGGAAAAATGGGATTCATGTTCCTTTGCAGTAAATGAAGATGAACTTGAAGGAAGAGTATGTTATGGAGGCTTAGACCTTTCCTCTACAACAGACATTACAGCCTTTGTTTTAGTCTTTCCACCGATAGATGAAGAAGATAAATTTGTGATACTTCCATATTTTTGGTTACCGGAAGAAACTCTGGAGTTAAGGGTTAAGCGAGACCATGTTCCATATGATATATGGGAAAGGCAAGGGTATATTCAGACAACAGAAGGAAATGTAGTTCACTATGGATATATAGAAAGCTTTATGGAAAAACTTGGAGAAAGATTTAACATTAGAGAAATTGCATTTGATAGGTGGGGTGCTGTTCAGATGGTGCAGAACTTAGAAAATATGGGATTTACTGTTGTTCCATTCGGACAAGGGTTTAAGGATATGTCACCACCTACTAAAGAACTTATGAAATTAACACTAGAACAAAAAATTGCTCATGGTGGGCATCCTGTTCTTAGATGGAATATGGATAATATATTTATTAGGACAGACCCTGCAGAAAACATCAAAGCAGATAAGGAAAAATCCACAGAAAAAATTGATGGTGCGATTGCGACAATCATGGCACTTGATAGAGCAATTAGGGTGTGGGAATCAAAAATACAGAAAGTGTTTATGATAGTAGAGGTATTTTTATTTGTGTAAAGATAAGACTTGCTTTTTGTGCGTTGTTTTTCTTTTATAACGCACAGAAGAAAAGTGCAAGTATAAATAATCGCCTAAAAATATACTATAATTAGGCGAAAGAAAGAGGGAGTGTATTTATGTAGGTATCTGTTTTTGAAATATAGATAGGGAAGAGTCGTCCTTATTTCAGAAAAACTTGATTTTTCTGAAATAAGATTAAGTTTAGGTAATTAATACCTCAAACTTGATAAAAAAATAAAAAGTTTAGGGTATAATGTAATCAAAAAGGAGGGATATGGTATGTTGCACTATGAGAAAAAGCTAAAAACTAGAAATATATACCTGAATCAATTGATTGAATTTAAAGACAAAAGAACCCGTAAAGGTTATAACAGGAATTAGAAGATGTGGAAAATCAAGTTTATTAAAAACTAATGCAGGAATATCTTTTAAATTCTGGAGTTAAACAAGATCAGATTATTGCAATAAATTTTGAATCCCTTTGAGTTTCAAGAGATGAATTACAAAGAATTATATGAATATGTAAAGAAAAATTCCAACTACAAAAAGGGCTTATTTATTTTTTTGATGAACTTCAAAGGATAGAAAGATGGGAAGATGCTATAAATTCATTTAGAGTTGATTTTGACTGCGACATATATATAACTGGGTCCAATTCATATCTATTGTCATCGGAATACTCTACATATTTATCTGGTAGGTATGTAGAAATAAAAATGTATCCATTATCATTTAAGGAATTTATAGATTTTCATGGATATAAATTAAAGGAATATAAAACACCAATTGGGGAAAAGAGAAAAAGAGCAGTAAATGAGAATGATGAAAATTGTTGAAATCAGAGACTTATTTGATGCCTATATGCGATATGGTGGTATGCCTGGGATAGCAGATGTTGGGCTTGAACAAGACAAAGCGATGACTTTACTCGATGGGGTATATTCAACTGTAGTTGTTAGAGATATCCTTGAACGTGAAAAAAGAAGAGGCTTAAGACAAATTACTGATGCAGAATTACTTAGGAAAATCATATTATTTTTAGCAGATAATATTGGAAATAATACATCGCTTAATTCGGTAAGCAATACGCTTGTATCTGAAAACATGATCCAAAATCGTGAACGACAAGGGAAACCAGCAACGCAAACTATTGCATCATATGTAGGAGCATTAAAAGAATCATATATGTTTTATGATGTTAAGAGATTTGATATAAAGGAAAAGAGTATCTAAGAACACTTGGCAAGTATTATATAGTGGATATTGGACTAAGAAATTATTTACTTGGGTTTAGAGATAGAGACAGAGGACATTCTTTAGAGAATATAGTTTACTTTGAATTGCTAAGACGCGGGTTTGATGTGGCAATTGGAAAAATTGATAATTTAGAGGTAGATTTTATTGCTACAAGTGCAAATGAAAAATGTATATTCAAGTAACTGAAAGCATGAAAAATGAATTGGTAAGAGAAAGAGAATTAAAATCGTTACAAAAAAATCCATAATAATTATAAAAAAATGGTTATTACTTTAGATAAAGCACTTGACGATGAATATGATGGGATTCAATCTATTGATGTAATTGAATGGCTATTAAAATAAAAATAATGAAAGAACATAACGATAAGCATCTACTAATTACAGTAGGTGCTTTTTTTGATATAGAAAAATTAGGAGGAATTTGAATGGGAATATTAAGTGGACTATTTAAAAGTCGTGATAAGCCTATAAATAGAACAAATGGAAGTGCATATAGCTTTTTAATGGGCGGTTCTTCATCTGGTAGAAGAGTTAATGAACGCTCGGCTATGCAGATGACTGCAGTATATAGTTGCGTTCGTATTTTATCTGAAGCAGTTGCAAGTTTGCCACTTCATGTGTACCTTAGGACCGACACAGGAACTGAAAAAGCAATCGACCACCCTTTATATAAGGTGCTGCACGATGAACCAAATCCTGAAATGACAAGTTTCGTTTTTAGAGAAACTATGATGACACATTTACTCCTTTGGGGTAATGCCTATGCCCAGATTATCAGAAATGGTAAGGGTGAAGTTTTAGGACTTTATCCGCTTATGCCGGATAGGATGAAAGTGGATAGAGATGATAAGGGCCAAATTTGCTATGAATATTTTGTAAGTGATTCAGATGCAGGAACAGAAAAACAAGGGATTGTTAAGTTAAACGGGTCAGATATTCTTCATATTCCAGGACTTGGTTTTGATGGACTTGTTGGATATTCACCTATTGCAATGGCTAAAAATGCCATAGGCATGGCAATTGCAACAGAAGAATATGGCGCTAAGTTTTTTGCTAATGGGGCAACACCAAGTGGAATTTTAGAATATCCTGGAACAGTAAAAGATCCTGAGGCCATGAGAGAAAGCTGGTCAAAAGGATTCTCTGGAGGGAATAGCCATAAGATAGCGATTTTGGAAGAAGGAATGAAGTACACGCCGATTTCTATTTCTCCAAATGAAGCACAGTTTTTAGAAACAAGAAAATTTCAAATCAATGAGATAGCTAGGATTTTCAGAGTACCACCTCATATGGTAGGTGACCTTGAGAAGTCTAGCTTTTCTAATATCGAGCAGCAATCTCTAGAGTTTGTGAAGTACACTCTTGATCCTTGGGTAGCAAGATGGGAGCAATCCATTGTTCGAAGGCTGTTTACTGAGGAGGAAAAGAAAAAGTACTATGTCAAATTCAATGTTGATGGACTCTTCGTGGAGATTACCAATCAAGAATGAATGGATATGCTATCGGCAGGCAAAACGGATGGATGTCTGCCAATGATATTAGAGAATTAGAAAACCTTGACCGTATTCCTAGTGAAGAAGGCGGGGATTTGTATCTCATAAATGGAAATATGCTCCCACTCAAACCGTGCCGGAGCATTTGCAGGTAATGAAGGGAGGAGGAAGAACCTAATGAAGAAGTTTTTGGAAGTGGAAGAACGGAGTGAAAAACCAAAACGAAGAGGAAGTGACAGAACGCATCCTATTCCTTAATGGAACGATAGCTGAAGAATCTTGGTTTGATGATGATGTAACACCACAGATTTTCAAAGATGAGTTAAATAAGGGGAATGGAAACATAACTGTTTGGATTAACTCTCCAGGAGGCGACTGTGTAGCAGCAGCTCAAATCTACAATATGCTAATCGACTATAAGGGTGATGTCACAGTCAAGATTGATGGCATAGCAGCAAGTGCTGCATCTGTTATTGCAATGGCAGGAACAAAGGTTTTAATGAGCCCGGTATCCATGCTAATGATCCATAATCCTATGACCATTGCTTTTGGAAATAAGGGCGAGATGGAAAAAGCTATCAACATGCTTGATGAGGTAAAAGAGTCAATCATCAATGCTTATGAAATTAAGACCGGACTGTCCAGAGCAAAACTATCTCATCTAATGGATTCAGAAACATGGATGGATGCTAATAAAGCGGTAGAACTTGGTTTTGCAGATGACATCTTAAAAAGAAGTGAAACTACCGATGTGGAAGTTCCACAAGTGAGCATGATGTATTCAAAGGCACAAGTAGTAAATTCACTGATGGATAAGTTAGCTACTAAAATGCAAGATAGAAAATAAAGAAACAAACAAAGGCATCAAGGCGGACGAATTAATGGACCGTCTTTTTTTAATGAGAAATTGGAGGTAGAAAAATGAGTAAGATTTTAGAGATGATTGAAAAACGTAATAAAGCTTGGGAAGGTGCTAAGGCATTCCTTGATAGTAAGAGAGATAAGGACGGCCTTATTTCTGAAGAAGATGCTTTGGTCTATGACGAAATGGAAAATAAGATCCATAATTTTAGCCTAGAGATTGAGCGTCTACAGAAGATGGAAGAGCTAGATAAAGAACTATCCAAGCCTATGTCTGATGCGATTGTAAATAGACCGATGAAGGTTGAAGAAAGACAAGAAAAGAAAGGTAGAGCAAGAGATGAGTATAAAAATGCGATGTTAAATGCTCTGCGTACGAACTTTAAGAGAGTAGAAAATGTTCTTCAAGAAGGTGTTGATGCAGATGGTGGGTATTTGGTTCCGGACGAGTACGATGACAGATTGATTGAGACGCTTGAAGAAGAAAAATATCATGCGTTCTCTTGGAACAACTATCACAACAAGTGGTCAGCATAAAATCAATATTGCCATGTCAGATCCTGCGGCAGCTTGGATTGATGAAGGTGGAGCACTTAACTTTGGCGATTCTAAGTTTGCACAGGTGCTTCTTGATGCACATAAACTCCATGTCGCAATCAAAGTAACAGAAGAACTATTATACGATAATGCATTTAAACTAGAGGACCATATCTTGACAGCTTTTGGTAAAGCACTGGCAAACGCAGAGGAAGATGCTTTTCTAAACGGTGATGGTACTGGTAAACCAACTGGTATTTTTAATAAAACGAATGGAGGAACTTATCTAAAGGATATCACAGCAGTAAAATCTGATGATTTGATTGACCTTATCCATGCATTAAAACGTCCATATAGAAAGAAGGCTACTTTTATCATGAACGATAAGACAATCGCACAGGTGAGAAAAAGCTTAAAGATAACAATGGTGCATATATTTGGCAGCCATCTTATCAGGATGGTGAGCCTGACAGAATTTCTTTGGTTATCCAGTTAAGACTGCAGCTTTTGCTCCAGAAAATGCCATCGCATTTGGTGACTTCAGCTATTACAACATTGGTGATAGAGGAGCTCGTTCTTTCAAAGAACTTACTGAACTATTCGCAGGCAATGGAATGATTGGGTTTGTGGCTAAAGAAAGAGTTGACGGAAAGCTTGTATTAAAAGAGGCTGTTCAGATTCTTCCGATCAAAACTACAGCGTAATTGATGAGAGGGGGTGCTAGTCATGGTTGTAAGTATTGAAGAGATGAAAAACTATCTAAGAGTGGATACCAGTGAAGATGATAATCTTATTAGCACCCTCATAAAGTCTTCCGAGAAGATGTGCCTTGCTATTGCAAGAAAAAATGAAGAAGAAATCATCAGAGAAAACTTTGAAGAATATAAGGTGGCAGTGCTATATGCTGCCGCCTATCTTTATGAACACAGGGAAGAGGCAGACCATCATGAGTTAACATTTACACTTAGATCTATGCTATTTGGAGCAAGAAAGGCGGGATTTTAATGAAAGTTTCACTATTAAATGAACGCATTACTATAGAAAAAAGCAAAATTGAAGTGGATAAAATAGGAAACCATAAAAATGTGTGGAGTAAATACTATTCTTGCTATGCAACTATCAGTAGTGAAAGCCCGCAGGAGGAAACAAGTAGCGGTGCTATATGGGATAAAAGCAAGATTGATTTTACTATTCGCTACAGTAGAGAGGTAGCTGATATTTCATCAATAGGTTTTAGAGTAATCTTTCATAATTCTATTTATGAAATAAGGGCATTGACCATATGAATTACAAGAAGAAGAGTATGAAACTACACTGCAGGAGAGTGGAAAAGATGAGTAATGTAAAAATAGATAGCCTTTCATCTGAAGTGATGAAGGAACTTGAAAAATATGCTGATGTTACAACTGAAAATGTGAAAAAAGCAGTTCAAAATGCAGGAAAGACTGTGCGTGATGAAATTAAAGCAAGTGCTCCAAGTGATACAGGTAAGTATTCTAAAAGCTGGACGATAAAAACTGTGAGAGAAACGTCAAGCAGTCTGGAACTTGTCGTTCATTCTAAAAATAGATATCAGCTCACCCATCTTCTTGAGTTTGGTCATGCAAAGCGTGGTGGAGGAAGAGTATCACTAGACCTCACATTGCAAACGCTGAGGGAAAAGCTATAAAGGTATTTGAAGAAGAGATAAAGGAGGCGATTTCAAATGGATAAGCTACTAGAAATTATAGAAAAAATTGGATTTCCGAGTGCTTATCACCATTTTGCAGAAGGTGAATCACCTAATCCACCTTTTTCTTATTTACATCTTGCCAGCAAGCGATAACTTTTTCAGCGGATGGAAGAGTGTATTTTTAAAAGCAAATGAAGTTCATATTGAAGTTTATACAGACTACAAAAATCTAGATATAGAAAAGAAGGTAGAAGTCGTACTAGATGAGTACGGTATTTTTTATAACAAATCAGAGGTATATATAGAGTCTGAAAAACTCTATGAAGTCCTATATATTTTTGAAATGGAGGTAAAGACAAATGGGAAATAAGGTAAAGTATAACCTTAAAAATGTTCATGCTGCAAAGCTGAAAAAAGATACAAGTGGTGCATTTACTTACGAAAATCCAAAGGCAATACCGGGTGCTGTCAGTATCAGTCTTGATGCTGAAGGGGAGTCTAGCCCTTTTTATGCTGATGGTATTGTGTATTTTTAGATCAACTGCTAATAACGGATATAGTGGTGATCTTGAGATTGCGCTTATCCCAGAGTGGTTTAGAACAGAAATTCTAAAAGAAGAACTTGATAGAAATGGTGTGCTTGTAGAAAAGGCAAATGTATCTGAAACAGAAAAGTTTGCACTCTTATTTGAATTTGATGGTGATATAAATGCAATTAGACACGTTCTATATAACTGCTCAGCATCAAGACCATCTATTGAATCAGAAACTAAAGAAGATACGATTGAACCTGGAACAGAAACACTATCACTTACAGCAGATCCAAGAGAAGACGGACTTGTAAAATCAAGAACTGGAGATACTACATCGGCTGATACCCTATGCTAATTGGTATAAGAATGTGTATGTTCCACAGGCTAAAGGTGAAGCACCTAAACCTACAGGACATTAAGGAGAATTTTTATGTTAGAAAAAACAGTAAGAGTAGGAGAAGTTGATGTAAAGTTTCGTTCATCTGCTACTATTCCAAGGCTATACAGAATTAAATTTAAGAGAGATATTTTCAAAGACCTATCAAAGCTAGAAAAAACCTTCAAAGCAAGTGAGGGTTCATTTGAAATAGATGACCTAGAGATATTTGAAAATGTAGCCTATATCATGGCTTACCATGCAGATAGGAGTATTGCTGGAAACATTGATGATTGGCTTGACCAGTTTGAGATGTTTTCCATTTACGAGATTCTGCCAGAAATTCTTGAGCTATGGGGAGCAAATCTTCAGACAGAAGTTAAGTCTAAAAAAACTTCCAAAAAGTAGCAGGAAATGACAACAGCCCTATTTCTACTAAGATGCGTGGAAATAGGGATAAGCATTCTGAACTGGATTTACTTACTATTGGTATGGTACTAGATATTTGGACTGAAAAAGCAAATGATGGAGTGAAATATAGTAAGGTAGCAGGTCAAACTGAGTTTGATAGATTTTAGTTGAACTAAAACGGAACTAAAAATTAACTAAAACTTGACTTAAAATAAGTCTTTGATATATACTTTAACTATAATAAAAATGGAGGTATATATAATGGAAAGCAAATTAATAGTTGTATACAAGTTTGGAAGCAAATTTGGAGGAGATTTAAGTCCAAAAGAAGGAATAAACCTTTATGAGTTGCATGCTAGGGAACATGGTGGGAAAGTACTATTTACTATAAATAAAGCACCTGCTGCAGAATACAGGGATAGAATTCAAAAATATTATTTTGATGACTAAGGATGGAAGTTTTTGCTATAAAGGCGGATGTTGATTTTACCGGAAAGGGTAATGTTATTGTTCCTCCAGAAGAATATACGGCACCATCTATATGGGATAATGAAGATAGAGAACAGATGGGCTGGTTTGCAATTTCAAATATTGAAAGGATATCGATAAACAGAGGTGACTATACTTCTGTCAATGGAAAGGATTTGATAGATAGTATGAGCGGAAATGCTTATATGGTATATGTAGAGGTGTAACCCTTAGATATGAATAAAAATTATCGAATGTTGGAAAGAATTATATAAACGAAAATCTTATATTCTAATAGGGTTATATATTCTATTGTCAGGAGTCTATTTAAAGAATAAAGAATTTATTATAATAGCGACATGGATCCGTGACGGGTTCCTAAGGTTGATTCCATTAGACGTTATAAGAAGTATAAATGTGATTATTTCTTATTTATTTAATTACTTTTACGAGCATTGGTTTATTTTTACAGTGGTTCCTATTTTAATAGCTTATGTTCATTCTAAATGGCTACATGAGTGGGTTCTTTCTGATAAAAAAATTTGTGGAGATCAGGAGTTATAAAAAGTAATTGAGTTTATGTGATTAGCGGTTATGTGCTTAAGGTAACTGTTGCATTTTTTTGCAAATGGAATAGTTGAAGTAACTGGATTTTCAATCATGGATATCAATTACTCTGAATGGTATTTTTAATTGTTATATTGATTTTTTGATAGATTGTTTAATTGAAAACTTTTTAGCTCAGAGAAATCTGAGCTTTTTCATGCTCAATTTTTAAGAAGGAGGGGTTACAGTGGCTAATAGAATAAAAAGGTATTACTGTTGAGATTGGTGGAGATACTACGGGTCTTGATAAAGCCTTAAAAGGTGTAAACTCAACAATTAAATCAACTCAAAGCTCTTTAAGAGATGTGAACAGGCTATTAAAACTTGATCCTTCCAATGCTAAATTACTTGCTCAAAAACAGCAACTATTGCAAAAGGAAATCTCTGAAACTAGTGAAAAAGCTAAATGCCTTAAAAAGAGGCAGATAAGCAGGCAAAAGTACAGCTTGAAAATGGAGAACTGGGTCAAGATAAGTATGATGCCCTACAAAGAGAAATCATCGAAACAGAAAATAACCTAAAGTCTCTGCAGGAAGAAGCAAAAAAAGTACCATCAGTACTATCTGTTTCCATGAAAGAAGCAGGCGATAAAATTAAAGAAGTTGGAGATAAGACCACTGAAGTTGGTAAAGGTCTATCTACTCATGTAACAGCTCCTATCGTAGCAATAGGTGTTGCATCTTTATCTGCCTTTAATGAAGTGGATAAAGGAATGGATATCATTGTTCAGAAAACAGGTGCATCCGGTAAGGCTTTAAAAGAAATGCAAGATAGCATGAAAAACCTTGCTACTTCCATTCCAACAGACTTTGAAACAGCAGGTGCAGCCATAGGAGAGGTAAACACTAGATTTGGACTTACAGGTCAAAAGTTAGAGGAGCTATCTGGGAAGTTTATTAAGTTTGCACAGCTAAATAATATAGATGTATCTACTGCTATCGATAATACACAGAAAGTAATATCTGCATTTGGACTAAAGGCAGAAGATGCAGGAGCCTTACTTGATACCATGAATGCTGTCGGACAAAGAACCGGCATCAATATGGATACCCTTGCTAAAAGCATGGTCACAAACTCTGCAGCACTTCAGCAACTTGGTTTTTCTGCAAGTGATGCAGCAAATTTCCTCGGTAATGTTGAAATGTCTGGAGCTGATACATCACAGGTAATGACAGGACTTACAAAGGCCCTTGCTAATGCTACAGCAAATGGAAAGCCTATGAAAGAGGCACTAAAAGAAATCCAAGACAGCATGGTGAATGCTAGTAGTGAAACGGAAGGACTACAAGCTGCTTATGAACTCTTTGGTAAAAGAGCAGGTGGTGCAATTTATCAAGCGTGTAAGAATGGTTCACTATCTTTTGAGGAACTAGGGACATCATTAAAGGACAATATTGGAAATGTAGATAAAACCTTTAATGAAACCTTAGATCCAATCGATAAGTTTCAGACTTCCCTTAATAGCTTAAAGATAGTAGGAGCTGATGTTGGTAATTCACTGATGTCAGTTCTTGCACCGATGCTTACCAAGTTTTCTGAGATGATGAAATCATTAAATGAAAAGTGGAATAGTCTATCTCCAGGTATGCAGCAGGCTATTGTAAAGATAGCACTTATTGCTGCAACGGTAGGACCGGTACTTGTCGTTATAGGAAAAGTAATTACTGCCGTTGGAACTATTACCTCTGCTCTTGGAGGGCTTATTGGACTACTTGGAGGAACAGCAACAGCAACCACAGCGGTAGGTGTAGCAGGAGGAGCTAGTGCGGTAGGAACAGCAGCCGCAGGTACTGCAGCAGGAGGTGCAGCTGTAGGTTTTGGAGCACTTAATGTATCGCTTCTTCCAATAATAGCTATTATTGCAGCTATTATTGCAGCCGTTGTGGCTATCATAGCTATTATTAAAAATTGGGGAGCAATTACTGAATGGTTTAAAGGCTTATGGGAAAAGGTGTCAACTGCCATCATGAGTATATGGCAAAGCATCTCAGATTTCTTTAAGGGAATATGGGAAGGACTAGTCAGCATTTTTACTACAGTATGGGAAACTATTAAGAACGTATTGACTGTAGCACTCGTGTTTATAGTAGAGCTAATTAAAGGATACTTTGAACTGATTACTCTGCCATTTAGGTTTATTTGGGAAAACTGCAAGGAAACTATTATGACGGTGTGGGAGGAAATTAAGACTGTTGTAAGCACAGTGCTAAACACCATCTCACAGGTTATTACAAGCATTATGAATGCCATAAAAACTGTGATAACAACTGTTTGGAACGCTATAAAAGTCGTCATTACAACAGTTATAAATGCTATTTTATCAGTTATTACTACGATTTTTAATAATATAAAAATGTAGCAACAAGTGTTTGGAATGCTATTAAATCAGTCATAGCTACTGTTGTTGATGGGATAAAAAAATAAGATTAGTGCAGTCTTTGATGCAGTATCAAGCACAGTAAGTTCTATATTTAGTGGAATCAAAAATACAGCTGTTTCTATTTGGAATGGAATAAAGAGTGCTATTGTTACTCCGATTGAGGAAGCTAAAAATAAAGTAAAATCTGTGGTTGATGCGATTAAAGGGTTCTTTTCAAGCATTAGTCTAAAACTTCCTCATATCAAACTACCACATTTTAGTATCAGTGGTCATTTTTCTTTAGCACCACCATCTGTACCACATCTATCAATTGACTGGTATAAGAAGGCTATGAATAAACCTATGCTCTTAAATGGTGCTACTATCTTCGGTAGTAAAGGTGGACATCTCCTTGGAGGTGGAGAGGCAGGGCCTGAAGTGATTATGGGACTTGATACGCTTTCAAATATGACTGCAGGAGCAAATGGAGAACTTCTTAGTGTAATGACAAGAGTTCTTGCAATTATGGATAGATACTTCCCACAGTTTGCAGAAACAAGCATCGTTCTTGATTCAGGAGAACTGGTTGGAGGTATTGCACCAAAGATAGATATGGAACTTTATAAATTACAAAATAGAAAGGCAAGGGGGTGGTAAGTGTGTTTGGGATGAAAATTGGTGAATTTCATAGCTATAAAGACTTTGGACTTGTTCCAACAAGTAAGCCTATTATTAACCTACCATCTCCAAAACTAGAATATCTTGATATACCCGGCATACAAGGAGAAATAGATATTACAGAAAAGCCTTGGTGGAGAGGTTTTTATATGAAATGAGAACAGGCTCATTTGAATTTCTTGTATCAGATCATGAAAAAAATGGCAAAGAGGTTTATGGGAAACTTTTAAGCACTGTTCATGGGAAAAAGACCAATATTGTGCTTGATACGGAAAAAGACTATGTATATCAAGGCAGGATGTGGGTGAGTGAATTTAAATCAGATAAAAACTATTCACTTATTACATTAGATTACAAGCTTGAGCCATACAAATATATGATTTCTGATTTGGTAAATGGTGGAGAGATTATTCATAAAATTGAAGGCGTTGTTATTACAAATAGCAAGACTGTGACAATTCCATTTGATTCGGATATGACTATAGTTCCTGAGTTTAATAATAAAACAGAAAATATAGTGACATTAAATTTTAAAGGAAAGAAGTTCAGTATCAAAAAGGGATAAATAGATTTCCGAAGTAAGAGAAAGAAAAGATTTAGTACTTTCTTTAACAGGTAACAGCACCATAGATATTTCATATAAAAGGGGTGGCTATAAGTGTATAAAATTGTGATGGATGGAAATACCATATATTATCCAAGTGATGGAAAGGCAGCTTTGATTAGTTCTACACTGAATCTTGAACTGAATACGGCAGGTTCACTTAGCTTTATATGTCCGCCTGAAAACCCTTACTATGAAAAATCTATAATAGAAAGTCTATTGTCAGTGTGTATAGAGACGAAAAAGAAATATTTATAGGGAAGTTAGAGAACAAACAAAAAGACCTACGTGGGAATAAGAAAGTCCAGTGCGTAGGTCTTTTTATCATATCTAGCTGACAGCATTCAGCCTCAGATGGAATACCATGACCAAACTCCCTATCAGTTACTTTCCAAATTTCTTAAAATCCATAATGAACAGGTTGATGACAAGAAAAAGATAATGCTTGGAAGAGTAACTGTAACCGATCCAAATAACTATCTATATAGATTTACTAATTATGAAAACCACAATGGAAGTCATCATGACAAAAATGGTTGATAAAACTGGGTGGGTGTTTGAAGTTAAGAAGGGAAGAAGAGCTTCTATATCTTGATTACCTAAGACTTGAAGAAACGGGAAAAGCCACAGAGCAGTCTATTGAATTTGGGGTAAATCTTCTTGATTATACGGAAGACTTATCTGCTGAAGATATCACTACAGCGATTATACCTCTTGGCAAAAGAAATAGATGGAGAAGAAAATGATATTCTTAAAAAGTATACGGATATTCAATCCGTAAACGACAGGAAAAACTATCTTGTTTCAAAAGAGGCAAAAGATGAATTTGGCTGGGTCTGTAGGGTAATCAGATGGGATGACGTAACAGTTCCTGAAAATCTTTTAAGAAAAGGAGCAGCGTGGCTTAAGGATAATCAGTTTGAGATGGTAGAACTAGCTTTATCTGCAGTTGACTTATCGGAGTTTGGAATACCTACAGAAACTATTGAATGTGGTGATAGAGTAAGGTGCATAGCTTATCCTTTTGGAATGGATCGAGTATTTCAGTAATGAAACAGACTATTCCACTTCAAAAGCCTAGAGAAATAAAGGTGGTTCTTGGAAGTAATCAAGCCAAAGGTTATATCCAAAGTTCTCAAGATGCAGTAAGGCAGCTAAAAGAAGAAAGCCTTGTTACAAGAAAGATTGACAATGAAAGAGTCCAAAGTGCTATAGATAATCTAAAGGCTCAGATGAATATATCTGAAGGTGGATATAAACTAACAGAATATGATTCCTCTGGCAGATGGTTAAGAGATTTATATATGGATACACCAGATAAAAACACTGCTACTAAGGTGCTTCAAGTTAATATGAATGGTATTGGAGGAAGTAACAGTGGATATAAGGGACCATATGTTGTAGGTATGACACTTGATGGAATGATCTATGGTGAAAGAATTATGAGTCACTCAATTGATGCTGAAAAACTATCTGTTTCATATACATCACAGGTAGAAAAACAAATCTTTGATTCAAAGACGGAGGCAATATCTGATACAGATAGGAAACTTAAAAGCTACTACACTATAAATGAGGTTAATACTAGACTGTCAGCTACAGATAGAAAAATTGAAGCGAGTGTAGAAACTGTAAATCAAAGATTAGAGCAGAAAAATGGGAATTACTATGGAACGTATGAACCAAATTCATCACGAGCACCGGCAAATAGTTGGAATTCTGATGTAGTTAGAAAAAGCCATGTAGGAGATTTTTTCTATGATACAACCACCGGATATGCATATAGATATATTATGAAAAAGCAGGGACTTGAGTTAAAGTTTAATTCAAGTTCTTGGACAGAAAGTGAGCATTATGATTGGGTAGAAATCTTCTATGAATTTGACGGTAAGATTTATGTATTCCCAAAGTATGGTGGAACAAGTATAGCAGGTCAAATAGTTTTCATTCCATCTGATAAGTTTTGGCTCTACTGGAGGTGTGACGGTTCGGGGCATGACTATTATGGATTTAAGATTGACTACATTAAAAAAGTGGATACTTATAAGGAACTTATAGGGGATGTTTCTAGCACCAACTGATGCAGGAGAGATAATCAGCCTTTCTGGTAGTAATTATCCTGAATCAGAACACTCACCATATAAAGATGGTACGAGAATGCTATGGAAATATTCGTCATCTGAGAGTATCAGTTCTTCTATATCATTTGAATGGGTGAGAGTAAGGGATAAGGACATACAGGCAGCTAAAGAAAAGGCAGAGACTGCGATTTCAAAAATATCTGTGGTAGAAGGCTCTATTTCCTCAATGGTTAAAAAAGGTGAGTTTGGAACATTTATGAGACAAAATTATAACAGTTTCTTACTTGGGTTTAATAGTGCAAGCAGTTATGTTCAGATAACGGCAGGAGAAATTGGCTTATACAACGGTATGATTGACTCTAGTCATAAGAGAGCTACCTTTGACGAAAATGGCAACCATTTTTATCGTGATGGTAAGTATATAGGTAAAATTGGTACAAATGTATGGAGTGCAAACAGTTCACATAAAGGTCTAGTTTTTGATCTTGACAGTGAAGGTAAATATATGGCTTTTTCCCAACAAGAATACTCAAATTCAGGAAGTTACACTACTATGCTGTGTTTCTCACGTTCAGGAAGTATCTATAGTGATTATGGTATTCATCTCGGCTGTAATTTTTATGCTCATGGGTTTAAAATCGTTGATCCACAGTGGAGAGATGGTTTTGGGGTTAATGCAACAATTAATTTTGTACAGATACTTAGGATGAACTCAAATGGGACGGTAGCAAGCTGGGGATCAAAATGGACGCATGGTATTTAAAGACAGGGATTCTAATGGATTTGAATTATTATGAATAGGAGGTAAGGATGCCAGAACTGATTATTAATACAAATGAAGTAGTGATAAAATGAAGGAACACTAAAAAGATGTAGTAAAAAGCAGGAAGTAAAGAAGATAAAAATATACTTTCTTCTTGAAGAAATCAATCAAGCTGGATTTACTGCTAAAGGATAAGGAGAAAGTACATGGAGAAACCAACTATTAATTACGCTCTTGCCTATCAAAAATTTAGAGGAGAGTTAAACTCACATATAGCAGCCATACAACAAAGAATACCTATTCCAACCTATATGGTAGAAGGAATACTTGCTGGAATACTCGCTGATGTAAGGTCAGCTGTGATAAGTGAAAACTCACTGGAAGTTGATGCGTTTAGAAAACCTAGATAAATACTATGAAGATAGAGAAAAGAGCTAATGATGAAATTCTAAAACTAAAAAGCAAAAGATGAAGAAAAAGCATAGGAGGGTGATCAATGCACCGAGGAACAACACCAATCAATATATTTCGGACAGATGTGGATTTGACAAATGCATCTGTCCTTTTATACCTACAAAACAAAAATGGCAAGGTCATATTAGAAAAGAGTATTGATGAAGTGAAAAATACAAAAATAATATTATATCTGTTTATCTATCTCAGAAAAGACACGCTGCTTTTTACAGAGGGAATTGTGACAATCCAAATAAGGGCAAAGTTTTCTGATGGAAGTGCAATAGCATCATCTTTAATACGAACTAGCACATATGAAATTTTAAAGGATGGTGAGATTTAATGGCAGAAATTAATGCAAGCTTTTTAAAAAGAGATGCACCGATGGATACATCTTTTGAAACGATTATCAGGGTCACAGACTCTGGTTCATCTGACTACAATAGCTGAGTCAATCAGCCAAAGATAAATGAAGTAAAGCTGATTGGAAACAGAAGTCTTGAAGAACTAGGGTTAAACACAATATCAAATATTGAACTTGAAGAATTACTTAAATAACAGGAGGAAGAAAAATGCAGGCAAAGTATTTGAGACAACAACGGACTTTTTATATGTATGGAAGAAACTAAAAGGATACCTTTGTAAAAAGACAGAACTTGATGAAGTAAAGACGGCTATTCAAAGAATGTAACAGATCTTTTGGATGCTGAAAAACTATGCACTTAAATCAAGTGTTCCAAGTAAGGTAGAGAGCCTAGAAGATGCAGGTGATTATGCTAAGAAATCAGAAATTCCCCATAGAATTGATGGGTTGGAAGGTGTTGAGGCTTACGCTAAAGTAACAGCTATTCCTAAGAAGGTAGTAGAACTTGAAGACTATGCAGACTTTGTAAAAAAAGCAGAGCTTACTGAAGAAGTCAAAGGTCTTATTGGTAATGTAAAATCTATCGAATTTTCTGTGGTAGAGGAACTTCCAACCAGTGGAGAACAAGCAATTATCTATCTTGTTTCTAATAATAAGGGAGATAATGATGCTTATGATGAATTCATCTGGGTGAATGAGAAGTTTGAAAAGATTGGCACTACATCAGTCGATTTTAGTGGTTATTTAAAGGCTGCGGATATCAATAGCATTACAAACGAAGAGATTGATGCTCTTTTTGTGTAGGTGATGCTTATGGAAGATAAGTTTTTAAATAGGGAAGGATTGGGCAGATTCTTTGAAAAAATCAAATCGAAGTTTGCACCTATTGATAGCCCTAATTTTACCGGCATACCAACAGTGGAAACACCTGAATTTGAAAGAATGTCTAGTGGAAAAGAAGTGGTGAATCGTGAATATACATCAAAAATGTTCGAAGCTCTTACTCAGTATGTTGATTCTGAAAGACCGTCATTTCATGTAAGACTAGCGGTGAAGTCGGAAGAGTGGGAGGAAAAAAGCGGAATCTTTTATTATTCTAAGCTGAAAGAAAAAGTAGAGAATATTCATTTTGACCAAGTATCCATTTTTACTAGGGTTGATACTACGTCTCTTGCACCAGAGAAACTACTCGATGTGCATAAAAATCATCCAGTAGCTATTACAAAGGAAGGTGTGGTTTATACGGTTGGAGAAAAACCAACCCTATGAACTTCCTATAATTATCGATTTATTTATGTCAACAGATATGACACAGTGGTTTGGAGGAAACTAATATGAAAGAATTTTGGAGCATGATCCAGCTTGTTTTTGCTGGAGTTGGAGGATGGCTAGGATATTTTCTAGGAGGGTGCGATGGACTAATACTCGCACTTCTTTTATTTGTAGTCATTGATTACATAACAGGAGTGATGTGTGCGATAACTGATAAGAAGTTATCTAGTTCTGTCGGATTTAAGGGCATCTGTAGAAAGGTGCTTATTTTTTTATGCTCGTAGGAATAGCAAACATTATTGATGTTCAGATTATCAAGTCGGGAAGTGTGTTAAGAACGGCAGTTGTTTTCTTTTATCTATCAAATGAGGGACTTTCCCTTATTGAAAACGCTGCACATCTCGGACTTCCGGTACCGGACAAATTAAAAGCAGTTTTAGAACAGTTACATGATAAGGAAAGAGGAGGAAAGGAACATGAGTAACAGTAGTTTAGTAAATATGACAATGCTTAGTCCAAATCATAGTGGTCATAGAAATCAGCCGATTACAAAAATCGCAATTCACCATACAGCAGGTTCGATTAGTGCAGCTACAATCGGTCAGATTTTTAGACCGACATCAAGGCAGGCATCTTGTAACTATGGTATAGGGAATGATAACAAGATAGTTTTATGTGTTGATGAGACTAATCGCTCTTGGTGTACATCAAGTTCTTGGTGTGATAATAGAGCAGTTACAATCGAGGTGGCAAATTCAGCAAATGGCGGAAATTGGCCAGTAAGTGATAGGACTCTTGCCACACTGATTGATTTAGTTACAGATATTTGCAGAAGAAATGGTATTATAAACTGCACATATACCGGTGGAAAAGAAGGGGTCCTTCAAAAGCATGAATGGTATGCAGCTACCAACTGCCCTGGACCATACCTTGGCAGCAAGTTCCCATATATCGCAGCTGAAGTCAATAAAAGGCTTGCTGGTGGATCAAGCTCATCTAATACAGGTACATCTTTCCTATACAGGGTGAGAAAATCTTGGTCTAATCCAAAGAGTCAAAAAGGTGCATTTAGAAATTTAGATAATGCAAAGAAGTGTGCCAATGCAAATCCAGGATATTCTGTCTATGATGCAAATGGTAGATCTGTTTACCCTGTAACAAGCTCGCAATCAAAGAGCATTGATACCTTAGCAAGAGAGGTAATTGCTGGCAACTGGGGTAATGGACAGGACAGGGTGAACCGTTTGACATCTGCAGGATATAACTACAATGCTGTTCAAGAAAGAGTAAATGAAATCCTATCTGGAAATGCAAGTAAACCAACTGAAAAATCCATTGATACCTTAGCTCGTGAGGTTATTAGAGGTGACTGGGGTAATGGTCAAGATAGAAAGAACAGACTTGAAAGAGCAGGATACGATTATAACGCAGTGCAAAGACGAGTAAATGAACTGTTATAACTAAATATATAAGACGATAGCCTACTTGGGAAAAATCCTGGGTAGGCTTTATTTTTTTGCTCTTAAGGGGGTTCGATTTGTTCACTTTTACCGCTTATGAGTAGAAGGAAAAGATTTCCTTCGGATTGGAGGAAATAGAATGACAGATAATAAATCAATTACTAGCGTATCTGATACAGTGTCTTTTATTACTAAACCCGGACCCCTAAAAAACGAGCAGCTCCAGGCGGATGTAGATTACTACCTTGCACAGAAAAATATTAGAAAAAAATGCGTGAAAAGAGTCTGATTTCAGATGAAGAATTTATAAGAATTACTAAACTAAACAGGAAAAATTCTCTCCATATTTAGCGGAGATAATGCCATAAATGAGTTGCTATTACTTGGATAGTACGGGTTAATGTTACTACCCCGAAAGAGAGGTGAGTTGATGAAAAAGATTACTAAAATAGGGACAGATACAAATACAGGAACAAAGACAAAAATTAGAGTTGCAGCCTACTGCAGAGTATCTACAGATAGTGATGAACAGCTAATTTCCCTAGATGCTCAGAAGGCACATTACGAGTCCTATATTCGTCTTAATGATGAATGGGAGTACGCAGGTCTTACTATGATGAAGGTATCTCAGGAACAAAAAAAGAACTAAGAAATGGACTTCAGTCTATGCTTTCAGATTGTGAGGACGGGCTTATTGACTTAATTGTTACCAAATCTATTAGTCGATTCGCTCGAAATACAACAGACTGTTTGGAGATGGTTAGGAGATTCACAGAACTAGGCATTACTATTATTTTTGAAAAAGAAAATATTAATACCAGTGCTATGGAGTCGGAGCTAATGCTTTCCATTTTGGCTAGTCTTGCAGAAAGTGAATCAGTTTCGATTTCAGAAAATAGTAAATGGAGTGTTCGTAAGCGTTATGAGAAAGGAACCTTCAAAATCGGATATCCTCCATATGGATATAAAAATGTAGATGGTGAAATGGTAATTGTGCCGGAGCAGGCAGAAATTGTCAAAGAAATCTTTGCGGCTTGCCTTGCAGGTCAAGGAGCCAATACCATTGCAAAGATGCTAAAATGAAAGAAGTGTAGAAACAAAGAAAGGCGGTAGATGGACGGGAACAACCATAAACGGCATTCTCAAGAATGAGAAATATACTGGAGATGTAATATTTCAAAAGACATATACAGATAGTAGCTTCCATAGGCACGTCAATTATGGTGAACGTGATAGGTTCTATTGTGAAAATCACCATGAGCCTATTATAAGTCATGAGGATTTTGAGAATACTAGAATAGTATTAGGACGCCGAGGCAAGGAAAAAGGCAATGGTAGCAACACCTCAAGGTATCAAAATCGTTATACATTGTCTGGAAAAATCAAGTGTGGATGTTGTGGTGACAAATTTAAACGCAGGAAACACTATAAACCAAGTGGTAATTACATTGCTTGGTCTTGTTCTACACATCTTGAAAATAGAAATGCTTGCTCCATGCTTTACATAGAAGATGAAGCATTGAAAACTGCGTTCCTTACAATGGTAAATAAACTGGTTTTCGGGCATAAGGACATACTAAAACCTCTGATGCGTAGCCTTAGAGGTATAGATGATAAAGAAAGACTACTTCAGATTGATGCCATAGAAAGGCAGATTGAGGAAAATGCAGATAGAACGCAAACAGCTGCTAACTTGGTGGCACAGGGTCTTTTGGATGCACCAATTTATAATACGGAAATTAATAAGCTTATGGCAGAAGAGGAGGAATTGAAAGCAAATAAAGATCAGCTGTTGAATGATATTGGGGGAGATAAAAACAAGGTTAGAGAATTGCAAAATCTTATGGAATTTACTGGCAAGGGAAAAATGTTTACAGAGTTTGACAATAATCTGTTCCTCACAATCGTTGACGAGATAATTGTATATAGCAGAGAAGAAGTAAACTTCAAACTAAAAAGTGTGGTTTAAATTTAAAGGAAAGGTTGGTGATGTAAATGAGGTATATTCCTTATGGCTATCAGATTGTAGAAGGAAAAGCGGTAATTGTAGAAAAACAGGCTGATCAGGTTAGACTTCTGTTTGAAAACTATATCTCCGGGATGAGTCTTCAGGAATCTGCTGAAAATGCAGGACTTCATATCACTCACTCTAGCTCTGGTCGGATACTCAGAAATAAGAATTATCTAGGTAATGAATACTACCCTGCAATTATCGATGAAGAACTATTTGATAAGGCTGAAGAAATAAGGATGGAAAGGATTCGATACCTTAATCGATGCAAGGAACTTAAGCCGAAAGATAAACCTTCCATCCCTTGCAATTTCAAAATGGCAAAGCCTATGGAGAAGAGATGTGATCCATACAAACAGGCAGAGTACTTGTACAGCCTTCTGGAAAGTGAGGTGTAGAAGTGGGAAAAACAATAACTATGATTCCTGCAAAAAGACGTGTAGGAAATACAGTAAAGGAAGAAGATCGGCCAAAACTTCGTGTGGCTGCATACTGCAGGGTATCTACAGATAGCGATGAGCAGGCTACAAGTTATGATGCACAGGTAGAGCATTATACAGATTATATTCAGAAAAATCCTGAGTGGGAATTTGCTGGGATATTCTCAGATGATGGAATCAGTGGTACTTACACAAAAAAACGTGATGGATTTAACCACATGATTGATGAATGTATGGATGGAAAAATAGATATGATAATTACAAAGTCCATCAGCAGGTTCGCAAGAAACACTCTAGACTGCCTTAAATTTATCCGTCAGCTTAAGGAAAAAGAATATTCAGTATACTTCGAAAAAGAGAATATAAATACGATGGATGCAAAAGGAGAAGTACTTCTTACCATCATGGCATCACTCGCACAGCAAGAATCGCAGTCACTTTCGCAGAATGTGAAACTTGGTATTCAATACCGTTATCAGCAGGGACTTGTGCAGGTCAATCACAACCGCTTTATCGGTTACACAAGGATAATGATGGGCAGCTGATTATTGAACCAGAAGGTGCAAAAGGTTGTAAAAACGAATTTATAGAGAGTACCTGGAAGGTTCAAGCCTTTTAGAAATTGGAAGAGGCTTGGAGGAAGACGGCATACTTACAGGAGCAGGAAAGGGAAAGTGGCGTCCTGAAACTATTTATAAAATTTTACACAATGAGAAATATATGGGTGATGCCCTTTTACAAAAAACCTATACTATTAATTTTCTTAACAAAACTAGAGTTAAAAATAAAGGGCTTGTTCCACAATACTATGTGGAGAATAATCATGAGGCCATCATTCCAAGGGATATATTTATGAGAGTACAGGAAGAAATGGTTCGAAGAGCCAATCTACACAGCGGGAAGAATCGAAAGAAAAGGGTTTATTCCAGTAAATATGCTTTATCAAGCATTGTTTATTGTAGCAAATGCAGGGGAGATTTATCGTAGGATTCAGTGGCAAGCACATGGGAAAAAGTATATAGTTTGGAGATGTTGTAATAGGGTTGAGAATGGTCCGGGAGCATGTGATGCAGGAGCTATTAGGGAAGTAGATCTTCAAAGCATAGTGATTAAAGCTATCAATAAGGCATTTGGAAAAAGAGAAAGCATGAAAGCCGCTCTTGTAGCAAATATTGAATCGGTTATTACAGATGTTGGTGGAATATCTATTGATGAGATTGATCTTCGCCTAGAAGAGTTACAGAAAGAACTTCTAAAGGTAGCCAATTCAAAAGTAAATTATGATGAGATGGCTGATGAAATATTTAAACTTCGTGAGCTTAAGCAAAGTGCAATGGTAGACTCAGCTGAAAGGGAAGGGCTGAAACTTAGGATTGATGAGATGAATAAATTCTTGGATGAGCAGACGGAAGTTATTACTGAGTATGATGAACAGCTGACTCGCAGACTTATAGAAAAGATTACTGTTTACGAGAGCTATTTCACAGTAGAGTTCAAGTCTGGTGCAAGTGTAGACATCTATAAATAAGGATAATTAGGTTTCACCTCGCTTCGGCGGGGTGTTTTGTTGTTGTAGATATATTGACTTAGCTGTTATAATGTATCTATTAAGGATAATTTTGTACACCCTATTGAAAGGTCAATTCTATGATAACGAATAATATTGAAGTGGATGTAAAAGTGAAATGCATTGAGGCGGGAAAGACGCAGGTGCAGCTCGCTGAAGAGATTGGCACTACTAGCCAGTATGTTAACCGGATTATTAAGAAAAAAGATGGCGTTGTTAACAAAACCTTTGTAAAGATGATGGAAAAGCTAGGTTATGATATTGAGCTAACCTATGTGAAGAGGAAGGAATGCTAAGGAGGATAATATTATGGCATATGAGACACCATTAACAATAGCTGAGGTAATGAAGGACATTACTGCAAATAAATATGTTTTACCTTCTATTCAGCGCGAATATGTTTGGGATACTGAGCAGATTGAAGCTTTGTTTGATTCGCTTATGAGGGACTATCCGATTGGTACATTCCTTTTCTGGGAGATTAATAAGGAACATGTAAACGACTATGACTTTTATGGATTTATTAGAAACTATCATGAGTATAAAGGTGTACATAATAAGAAAGTCGATTTAAAAGGTTTGGATGGCGTGACAGCTGTTCTTGATGGACAGCAACGTCTCACCTCAATTTATATAGGGCTTAAGGGAATCTATGCCTATAAACTTAAATATATGGCAAAGAAAAATCAGGAGGCATACCCAACTAGGAAATTATACTTAAACTTACTATCAAATTCTACGGACAGTAGTAACGAGTATGAGTTCAAATTTCTTACAAATAAAGAAGTGCAAAATGATGAAAATACATACTGGTTCGAAGTCGGTGAAATCCTTAATATGAAACAAGATGGTGACGTTGCGATGTTTGTTACTAAAAATATAGGCTTTTTCAAAAGGAGTTTAAGTATACTGAAGAACAGACAATATTCGCTATTAATGCTCTGTCTAAGCTATATAACATTATTAATAAAGGCTGGCACGATTAGTTATTATAGAGAAGACGGTAGAACTCGATAAAGTTCTAAATATATTTATTAGAGTCAACAGTGGAGGACACCTCTAAGTTACTCTGACTTGCTTCTATCCATAGCTTCTGCACAGTGGGAAAACCATGATGCGAGAGAAGAAATTATTGAGTTTGTTGATGATGTAAATGCAGTAGGAGCAGGATTTAAAATCAATAAAGATTTTGTGCAGAAGACGGCGTTGGTTCTTAGTGATTTTACGGATATTGCTTTTTAAGGTGGATAATTTTTAACAAACAAAACATGATTAAAATTGAAAACAATTGGGATAATATAAAAGAAAGCTATTAAACAGGCGGTTCTTTTGGTTTCATCATTTGGTTATTCAGGTGAAACACTAACATCAAATAATGCGCTGATTCCAATTGCATATTACCTTTTTATTAATGGTATGTCGGATAACTTTGTTGATTCAGGGACAAACAAGAATAATAAAGATAAAATAAAGAAGTGACTATACGTTCTCTGTTAAAGAAGACATTCAGTGGACAACCAGATAATGTGATTAGACCAATTCGTGAGATTCTAAAAGCAAACGGAACAAATGAGTTTCCATTAGACAGTATCATCGACAAGTTTAAAGGTACAAATAAATCCATACAGTTTACGGATGAAGATATTGAGGAGTTCCTTTTGAAACTTAAATATGGAAAGAGTGACACACTTTCAACTCTCATGTTGCTATATCCATCACTAGATTTCAGTAATAAATTCCATGAAGATCATATGTATCCGAAGAGCAAATTTACAAAAACTTATCTCCGAAAGCAGGGTGTTCTGAGGAACAATTAGATTGGTACATTGCAGCAGTTAATGATATAAGTAACCTTCAGCTTCTTGCTGCACAGCTTAATGAAGAGAAGCTTGCTACTGATTTTGATGAGTGGTTTAACGAACAACATCCTACAAATACAGATAAGATTCAGTATAGGACTGTAAATTATTTGCCAGATATGGATTATTCATATGAAAAATTATCCAAAATTTATAGAGGATAGAAAAGTACTTCTAAAAAAATCAGTTATGTGCAGTTCTGCTTTAGGATGAAGCAAGGTTAGTAATTAAATTAATAATTTTGAGTGAGCAAGTATGCTTTTATACTCATTTGGAATCAGGAGTTGAAAAAGGTAATGGCAAATGTATTGGTTAATTTTAAAGAAGGCTGGATTCACGATAAGGATGAAATTGAGTTAAGCGATGATTTTATTAAAATTATAAAATTCTTCGATGTGGTCGACTCCTTGTAATAAAAACTAGTTCTTCCGAGAAAAAATGTCTACTCATGGTTTGGAAATTCAAATGTATGGAAAGATGGAAAATTAAAGGATTATCTAATCACATCTGCAGAGTTACAACAAAATGTGAATTATGCAATTGCAAGAAGGCTCGATGATATGAGTAGATTAGAAAGCAATATTCATATAAATGGTACATTTCAAAAACGACGAGACAGTAATAGAGTGATTATGTATAACTCTGGAAAAGAAAATGATATTTTGCAATTGTTCTATTATATAAGATGTCTCGCTCATGGACGCTTTCAAATATATAATGATGACAATGTCATTACATATGTAATGGAGGCTGCTGTAAAGCATAGATCTGATTATATATTGAAGGCTAGGATGATTCTGAACGAAAAAACGCTTGTTGATTGGGTGGATACAATTATAAGTGGACCTGATGATCTTGCGAGAAGAATACAAGAAGTTAAGGGTACTAATGCTGATTTTATAAAGCAAATTATTATCACTAACCCTGGCTTAAGCAGACCTAAAATATGTAAAAGGTTAAATATTTGTATTACTGAAGCTCAAAGGCTTTTTAATCAACTAAGAGATGATGGGATGATTAAGTATGATGCTAAAACCCATTCATGGAATGTAGTTTAGCAACTCAGTTGATATGTTCTCGTGGACGGGCAAGTAGGCAAAAATGGGGTTGATATGTTTTCTCTTACCAAAAAAACAGGGGAATGTACCATTGTAATCCATGGTATCAGCTCGTGCCACGTCAGTGTGTAGCTTTGCTGGTAAAAGCCCTAGAAACCTTGTAACGAAAGGAATTATGAAAAGCCTTGTAGGTAAGGTTTTTCTTATGTGCTGGGGAAGTATCGGAGTGAGAATACGAGTTGAGTGTCTTGATGTGATAGCCTGATAGACTGACATTCTATTTCCATAAACCCTAGGGGTACGGAATTGTTACCATAGACTAGGTGTTAACAGGGAATGTCCCCCTATTAATAAAACTTAAGCAAGGTTTGATATAAGGAAAACAGTAGAAGATAAATGATTCATTTTAATGTAATAAAAGACTTGAAAATTTTTATGTTTCAAGGCTTTACTTAGGATTGTAAATAGTTTTTCAAGTTATAAAAATAGACTAGTCAACTTTAAAATAATGTAATTGTTAAAAAGAGGTATTAAATAGTCAGAGTGTTCAGATATAGCTAATGTATAATTGTTAGTGTTTTCGTGATGGTGAGATTACTACTATCTTGCTAGGTAAAGATTTTATATCTATATAAAGAGAATTCATCAAATCTATCGTCTGACAGAAAGACAACCACTATACGAACTTTAGATATTTTTACTCTATGTGTAACGAATTGAATGTTTTTCTCTTATCAATTTTTATTAACCACTTTAGCTTAAAATCAAGATTTTTCCGTCCAGAAATTCAAATTATGGTGAAGGTATTTATATTTAAAGTAATGGTGAATGTCAATGTATTAGATGCAAAAATTAATTATTAAAATCTTAAATACAAATGTTTTTAAAAACATGACAAATATATGACAGTAGGGAAAAATATATCTATTAAGCTTTATAAATTAACTAAAATAGTACATTAAATTCATATAAGTCATATTATTGAATCTCATATGAATCCTATTAGGAAAAATTTTCAGAATTTTTACCTGTTGAAAATAATTAAAAGAAAAACTATAATTGATTGTCTTTTAAAGAAAAATTGATAAAATAAACCTAGATATGATTATAGTAATATAGGAGACCAACTATGAAAAGTCAAGGTAAATTTCATAAGAAAATAGAATGAGTTGCATTTAGAAAGAAGCGCAACCTAAAAAGACCTCCCCGGCAGGAAGCCTCAAAAACATATGGATGGAATCTAATCTAAGTTAAATTCCACATCGTCCTTAAGCATCTTGTAGATGATACGGACAAGCTTTGCCGAGCGCAATGTCCAAGAGCATTGTAATGGCTACGCCTCGGCCCTTTTGGAATCATAGTATTCCTGAATGTCTGATTGTACTTCACAATATGTGAGCAGCGTTCATGAGGCACACGAAGGGCGGAAGATCCCGTTTTCTGACATTTTGCTTTTCTTCGCAGTGAAGTTTCCGGATTGGTAAACGGATGGATCAAGACCCGCAAAGGCAAGCAACTTGCGAGGCTTGGAAAAGCAGTTACATGTCACCGATTTCACGAGAATCATTCCCCCGTTGATGGGACCGATACCCGGTATGGTCATGATAACAGAGTCGAGAGATGTGACAATATCTTTCATCTCAGACTCTACCGCATCGATTTGACTATCCAGTAACTCGATCTGGGCGATAGATTGAGTAATTTGAATGGATAGAGATCTGTCGGCAGCGCCGACGGACTTCTGTGCCAGAACTCTCAATTCTAAGGCCGTTTCATTCTTGAAGTGTCCGTGGGAATTAGACACAAGAAGGTTCTTAAGATGAGTCAGATGCATGGAAGCAATCTGGATAGCAGAGGGTGCCTCTTTTAGGATAGCGTAGACCGTCTTTTGATGAATACCAGACTTGAAGAAATACTGGAGTTCAGGAAAAACCTGATCCAGGTAAGCAGTGAGTTGTATCTTGGTGCGAGAACGCTGCTTAACAAGATTCATCCGGAATCTCCTAGATTCTTCAGTTGCATGAGTGCAATATCATACAGAGTAACAAATCTTGGGTGATCCATCAATGCGATGGCTTTAGCAATTACCAGAGTATCGACCTTGTCCGTCTTGGTTTTACGGATATTGTTCTTCCGCAAAGTGGCGGTCTGTATCGATTGATGACACAGACGTGCAGACCTCTGGTGACAAGGAAAGAAACCAGGTTGTTGCCATAGTGAGCAGTGGATTCAAGACCAATGATGATGTCATCCAATTCAAAGGAATTGAGCTTGGATAAGAGGGTGTAAAACCCGCATTGTCATTCGTTAAGGTGAACGGCTCGATGAGTACCACGCCATCTGAATCGATGGCAGAGGCATAGTGATTAAGTTTGGCGATATCAATGCCAACATATATCATTAGAAGACGCCTCCTTTCATAAAGATTAGATACTGTCATGTACCCTTGCAGATTATCCTCGTAAACTTGATCGATATGAGTACTCAGGAAACAAAGTCTCCGGCAACGTCCAACTAATAAACATTTCAGATAATGGCGGCAATACACTCTATCAAGTAGTCAATACTACAGAGACAAATAAAAAGTCCACAGTATCTAAATGTATTATGACACAGACAGTAAAAATGGAAAGGAGAGTATGATTTAGCCTATGAGCTAATCATACAAGACGACAAATGAAAACCAGTTTGAAAAAGAATAAGAAGTTTTGGACGGAAGCACTTGCGGTGATTGTAAGTATTAGCTGCACTTTAGGTCTTTGGACAGTTGTTTATGCCAAGGAGCAAAAGACAGAAGTTCCTACAAAAATGAAGCCGTTCAAACGGAAGTGGAAGTTAATGTAAAATACATCTTTGAAGGTGAAAAAGGTCTAAGGAAGAAAAAGATTAAGGCTGAAAAAGGACAGCTTCTTGATAGCGGGGATCTTCCGATACTCCCCGATGATATGAAATTCATTGATGAGTTTCTATTTTATGAAGTAAAGGGCGATGGAAATGATGAAATTATCCGTAAGGTAGCAAAGGTAGAGCTTAAGAATAAAGAAACGCAGACGGAGGAAGAAAAGCCAAAAGCAGGATGAAAGTACGCAAACAGAAACCCAAAGACTGAAAAACAATCAAATGAAGTTGCAACACCAGCTAGCACGAGTGTTGCACCCAGCTGAGTCAACTTCTCCAACTTCAAAAGCCAATGCCAGAAGGCTCTGCGCCTGTAGCTAGCAGAGAAAAACTGAATCACAACCTACAACTAGATCAAGACGGTCTAAAAGAGAACTGCTTCATCAGGGTGCTGCAACAACCTATGTAAAAACAGGTGATACGATTACCGTACAAAATCCAGATGTTGAGGTGAATTTTTCCAAATGGTAACGGATTAGTATGCCCCAGTAGAAACTGTCATTCGCATGAATATGCCTGATAGTTTAACCATCAATCGCAATGATAAACTGGTGGTTGATATTCCGGAAGCTATAAGAATTCCTACAAGTTTGCACTATGATGTGACGGACCAGGTGGTCAAGTTATCGGGAATGCTCTTGGATTCAATCAATAACAAAGTGATCACCACTTTTACAGATTACTTTGAAAAATAATCTTGGAAAAATTATACGTTAAACATTAGTACAGGTTGGAAAATCAACTGTTAAAACCAAATGTTCCAACGGAACTCAATTTCAGTGGAACCAAGATTACGGTAACAGTAGGCCCCTGAAAAATGCTTCAACACCAGCAGAAAAATCAAAGGTTGAAAAATACGGAGAAGCAGTAACAGGACATCCTGAATTAATTAGATGAATCATCCGTGTAAATGCAGGAAGTCTAGTAGCTCCACAGGTTTTAAACAACTACCAATTGATTGATAGTCTTCCAGATGATCAGGAATTGGTTCAAGATGGTGATGCAGTATTAACAGAGTTTGATAATAAAACAAAAAGCAACATGGCGAGCAGGACATGCTGATGATATCCCTTCCGATCATGTGGATTTGTGGAATGGAAAAAGCTCTTAGAGCCGAAAAAGTTCAGTCAATTTCACCGTGGGTATCTAAAGGAAATGCAATTCAATTATTAGAAAACATCAAAAACAAGTTCGTCTGGTTTTTCATTCAAGATAGCACAACTGAACGAAATGATTTTACGTTCGTTATATGACCAGATTGAAGAATATTTCAGCAAAACCCTACACTTGAAGAATTGCAACAAAAACACGAAATGATATTAAAATCACCTATAACAATGGAGAAGAGTATAGTTACAACAACTTTTGCCTTTAAGGCAGGAGGATCTGGCTCAGCGACAAAAAGCAAAAACCAGCGAGGTCGATTTATCATTTACGAAACAATTGGAAGGAAGAAATTTAAAACGTGATGAATTCACTTTAAATTGATTGACGACAGTACAGGTAAGGTTGTTGACACTCAAAAATGATAGTTTGGGTAATATTACTTTTTAATCCACTCTTGTTTAACTCTGTAGGAACCTATTATTATACAGTTGAGGAAGTCACTGGTTCAGAAACTGGTATGACTTATGATCCAATGAAAGCTAGCGTGACAATCACTGTAAATGCTAACGAGAATTCATACATAGCTCAAACGACTATGCCAGCAGATACAGAGTTCAACAATATCTTCAAATCATCTCCAGTTAAGGTAAATCTTTGGAGTTCAATAAGTCACTCTCAAATGGAACATTGAATGCCGGTGACTTTTAGCTTCACATCGACTGGTGATAATAATGTAAAATGAAACTGCGACTAACAAGTCTGATGGGAAAGTTAACTTCAGTGGATTGTCATTCGATAAAGTCGGTGTTTTATAACTACACTGTTAAAGAAGTGAAGGGTAACAAACCCTGATGTGAGACTACGACGAAATGACTGTTGCAGTCAAAGTATGAGTTACAAAGGATGAGGATTCAGGTCTCTTGGTAGCTAATACTGAAATGACTTCAACAGGTGGAGAAGCAACTGGTACTGATGATAAAATCTTTTAATAACCACGTTGTGGCTCCTGTAACTGCACAATTCGATTTTAGCAAAGGCTCTTTGCAGGACGTACCCTTAAAGATGGTGAGTTCAGCTTCGTCTTGAAAGATGAGAATGGTAGAGTTTTTACAGACGAAGAAGAATGATGCCGATGGTAAAGTCGCATTCGATGCACTAACGTACAAGAATAATGAAGTTGGTGTTCATAGCATACAGTGAAGAAGTCGCTGGCTCAGAAGCAGGAATGACTTATGACCCAATGAAGGCAGAGGTGACAGTGACTGTAACGAAAGATGGTCATACACTTACAGCAACCAAAGCACTTCCAACAGATACTGAGGGTTCAATAATACCTTCACACCGACAGCGACAAGTGCCCAATTTAATTTCACTAAGAAATTGGAAGGAAAAACACTTGAAGCTGATGCCTTCACCTTTAGAATTGTGAAAATGGCAATGGATTCAAACGAAGAAGAATGACGTTCATGGAAATATCCAATTTGATGCGATCTCCTACGCAGCAGAAGGAACTCATACTTATACAGTTCGCGAAAAAGCAGGAGCAGATACAGACATTGACTATGATCCAATGAACGCATGAAGTGACTGTTAATGTCACTAAGAATGCGACAACTCGGGTGTCTTGACAGCCAATGTTGTTAGTGCTAGCTGATAGCGAATTTAACAACTTTGCAGTAGCACCAGTCACAGCGCAATTTGACTTCAGTGAGGCTCTTTGCAGGTCGTACACTTAAGGCTGGTGAATTTAGCTTTGTATTGAAAGACAAAGATGGCAATGTTATCCAAACAAAACAAAATGATGCCGCTGGTAAGGTTAAATTTGATGCCTTGACATTTACAAATGCTCAAGTCGGTGTTCATAAGTATACAGTAGAGAAGTAGCTGGTTCAGAAGCAGAATGACTTATGACCCAATGAAGGCAGAGGTGACAGTGACTGTAACGAAAGTAGGTCATACCCTTACAGCAACCAAAGCCCTTCCAACGGATACCGAGTTCAATAATACCTTTACACCTGTGTGCAACTACAGCACAATTTAATTTCACTAAGAAATTGGAAGGAAAAACGCTTGAAGCCGATGCCTTCACCTTTGAATTGCTTGAAAATGGCAATGTAATCCAAACGAAGAAGAATAAAGCTGACGGAACGATCCAATTTGATGCGATCTCCTACGCAGCAGAAGGAACTCATACCTATACCGTTCGCGAAAAAGCAGGAGCGAGATACAGACATTGACTATGATAGTATGACTATCGCAGTTAAAGTTACTGTTACTAAAGATATTACTACAGGTCTTTTAAGTGCTAAGACTGAAATGACTGCATCGGGTGGTGAAGCGACTAGTACAGATGATAAAATTTTTCAATAACTGCTTTTGTAGCTCCAGTTAAAGCGCAGTTTAATTTCACTGAAACTTGACGGTCGTGCATTGAAAGCTGGTGAATCGAGCTTCGTATTGAAAGACAAAGATGGTAACGTGATTGAAACCAAAGCAATGATGCTGAAGGTAAGATCAAGTTTTCAGCTCTTGAGTTCAAACATGGTCAAGAAGGTACTTATATCATCAGTGGAGAAGTGAAAGGTACAGATGCTGGAGTTGAGTACGATAAGATGGTAGCGACTGTTGGAGTTACTGTAACTAAGGATGGTAAAGTGTTGACTCTTACTTCACAAATGCCTGAAGATACTGAGTTTAACAACAAGGTAACACCACCAACACCACCAACACCACCAACACCACCAACACCACTCACACCATCACCAGTAACACCACCAACACCAGAAAAACTCAAAGGTCTCTGTGCCAAACACTGGTGAACAATCTAAATCTGGACTTGTTGCACTTGGTGCTGCACTTGGTCTGGTAGGTCTAGGTTTGGTTGCAAAAACGAAAAGAAGATGAAGCTTAATATCTGGCTCTTTGTCAACTGTAGTGGGTTGAAGAAAAACTAAGATCTAGAAAGGACGAAATTTGTCCTTTCTTTTTGATATTCAGAGCAATAAAAACCGTTGTTATGAGTTTTCAAAATTGAAAAACCAAAGGCATTTCGCTTGATAAGTTTGATGAGATTATTGGGGAAATTTATTAAAGCTCTAAAGCTGGTTCAAAAAGTCTTTACTGGAAGAGTCGTTAACGAAACCCGTAATTTGATAGGTATTAGTTTACCTTTGACTATCCTATATGGATTAGTGAGGGTTTTAGAATTCATAGCAGAATGGCGTTGTTTTTGTGTTAGATGGTCGCGTATTAGATGTCTCGACCCTATACAGGTGATTATCATGTACAATTTGATCCTCAGTGTAAATTGATAAAAGCCATATTGTGTTGGAAAGATGCGCCAATAGCTTATAGACTAGATATCGGTGTTACTTGGTGGCAGAACACTTGTTGTTAAGTAAATGATGGTTATGCATTGGGAAATTGTAAACTATCTCCTTTAGATTCGATCAATTTTCATAAAAGCTAGGTGGAAAGAAATGGTAAAACCTTATTTTGAAAAACGATGTCTTTACTATGCCTGAAAATGAAAATATAAGTCTCTAAAGGAACAGAGTAAAGCTGTGTTTAACTGCAACTAGTAAGTTGTGAGTTTTTATTTTCGAATAATGATATAATATGAGAAAATAATGAAAAACGCTATATATTTGAAAGTTGATTAGGAAATTGTGAAATAACTTTCAAACAGTATTACCTATTTTTAATAAAGGGATTTGGTACAAAGACAGTATATTCTTTCGTTCCTAAAGTGTTATTTAAATGTTGATTCTATCCCTTTCGTTCTATAATATAGAAGTTTGCTAGCACCACATGTGGAGTGCATGTTGATACAAAGAGTGAAATCGTGAAAATCCTGCATTTTAAGCAGTTTTACAAGCATTATGTATTTGTAGAAGATGGCGAAGGTGGACGAAAAAAAGTCCTAAAAAATTATATAGATGTGAATGTTTGCATTGATATGGTGTGTGGAGATACAAAGTATGAATTGGGAAGTGAGGAATAAGAAATGATTAGGTGGATAGTAAAAATAATCTTGTTTCCAATCAGCTTGTTGCTGGTATCCTCACAGCATTTCTGACATTATACTTGGCATAGGAACAACTATTCTGTATTTATTAATGCTGATGTGTATAGTTGCTGCAATAGGCTCGTTTATGCAGAAAGATGTATCACTAGGTATTGAAGCATTGATTATTGGATTCTTAGTTAGTCCATATGGAATACCAATGGTTGGAGCAACAGTTATAGCATTTCTTAAAAGGTATCAATGAAGCAATAAAAATCAATCTAAAAAATTTCATAAAAATTGGTTACCAAAGACGATAGAGAAAAACTATCGTCTTTTTCTTTCTGAAAATTTTAAGGAAAGGAGGTAAAGCGATGGACTTTGACTATTTCTATAACAGAGAAGCTGAAAGATTTAATTTCTTAAAAAGTTCCGGAGTTATTGGTTGATGGAGAAGAATTTAAGGGATTATCTGCTGAAAGCAATTATCCTTTATTCTATGCTTTTGAAACGAACAGGAATGTCCCTTTAAGAATAACTGGATAGACAAAGATGGCAGAGTATTTATCTATTTCACAGTCGAGGAAATTATGAAAAAGAAGAAATATTTCAAAGCCGACAGCTATCAAAAACATTAGATGAACTCGATATGAAAAAGGAATCGGACTGATTGAAAGAGTAAGGCTTGGGCTTAGTAAGCCGGAATGTCATATGTCAAAGATTTCATGAGTGCATTTCAGGTAAAAAGAAAATACTTTCAGAAGTTAAAAACTTAACTTCAGAAGTAAAGATTTTAACCTCAGAGTAAAGAAAATGAACTTCAGTGAAGTTCAAAATCTTGACTCTAACTATATAGAGAATAATGAGGTAAGTATAGTAAGAGAGAATATAGTTTTAGGAAAACGGACTTGGAACATTTCAAAATGTATTTTTAACGGCAGAAGATATATCCGATTTACAAATCATAATGAACTCACAGCTTGATAATTACATTGAAAGGCTATTCGCATATATCAAAAAGCACCGAAAGACATATAAAGACCATAAAGCAACAACTTTCTTGGTTCTATAAAGATCAGGGAGAGGAAAAGAAGTGAAAAACATCAAATATCCTGACATGGGAAGAATATGATAAAGAGAGCACCTATGATGAAAGAATTAGAAAAAGTAATGATAGAGGATGTAGAGTATTCTTACGATCCTGAAAAGAATATATCAAGGACGGACACGCATTTTGTAAAGTTTGCCATGAAAGAAAAGACGGAAAAGCGATGGAGTTTTTTGGAAACAAGATGCTCTTTAGAACTTCATGCAAGTGTGATAGAGATAGAGAAGCAAGAGAAAAGGAAAGACAAAAACAGATGGATATAGAGCGATTAAAGAGTAGCTGCTTTAACTCTGTTATTCAGTGGTCATATACCTTTGAAAATTATCAGAGAAGAAAAATCAGCCTTATTATTGCAAAGAACTTTGTAAAAAGACTATGAGCAGATGAAAAAGGAAAATATAGGACTCCTTTTTATGGCTCCAGTAGGTAGTGGAAAAACCTATCTTGCCTGCTCCATTGCAAATAGCCTTATTGAACAGTATCAAATAGGCGTTAAAATAAGAAATTTTCACAGATTATCAATGAACTGCAAAGGGAGGATTTGATTTTTGACAAGAACATATATTGAATCCCTAGTAAATACTTCCGTTCTTATCTTGGATGACTTAGGAATAGAAGAGATACAAGCTATGCCAAAGAGCAAGTATATAACATCGTGAATAACAGGTACTTAAAACAGAAACCGACTATCTTTACCACTAATCTTTCCTATGACACAATCCAAAATTGTAAGGATGAGCGTAGAGTATCAAAGAATCTACTCAAGAATCATAGATGTGTATTCCTGTATGGTTGTAGGAGAAGATTTTTAGAAAAGGTTATTCAAAAGGACAAAACTGAATCGGAATAAGGACAGACTGCTGAATGGAGGTGAGAGAAGTTGATTAATGAAGAAATAGCAAGAAAAACACTGAATATGGAAGTTAGAGCTGCTAAGTAACAGGAAAGCTAATTCTGAACTTGCTAAAGAAATTGATGAAAGAAGCAGAAAAACTTGGAGGACTTGAAAAGCTGGTTAATACTAACGGAAATGAGTAAAGCTAAAGATATGGTTAAAAGGGCAGCTTGAAGAAATTCAGTTGAAGAAGCAGAACTTAAGGAACTGAAAAAGAACTTAATCGGTATGGGGTAAAGTTTTTCAGTCATGAAAGATAAGGAAAAAGTGGGAAATACTCAGTATTCTTTCAAGCTAAAGATATGAAGGTTATGGACAAAGCATTTAACATGCCCTTTCAGAATCAGAAAAGAAAAACGGAAAAAGGAAGGAGTCCATTCTATAGAATATTGAGAAGTTCAAGGAGATGGCTCACTCTGTTTCCAAAGATAAAAATCAAGAATAAACAAAGGAGCAGAGCCTATGATAGATAAAAATATTAAAGGACATCAAAGGACTTATTTAAGGTGCAAGATAAGGTAAAGTTTCTAAAGCAGAACATTCCCTATCTTGCATTTTTCTATATAGTATCATCTTTCACATCATGCAAGAGCCTATATAGGTGGCGATATTATTGACAAAATTTTTCTAGGAATATTAGAGATTAATACAGATGAGCTTTCTTCAAGCCTTCATCCACGGATATTATAATGGGCGTGGTAGTAGCTGTTTTAATCAAATTTATCGTATATACCAAAGCGAAAAATGCTAAAAGTTTAGACAGGGGAAGAGTATGGCTCAGCAAGATGGGTTGCATAATATTAAACTGAACAGGAGTGGTATATAGACACGAGAAAAGGAGGATAATGCTGATGAGAATATCACAATAAAATCACAGCACTATACTCCGCCTTTCAGTTGGCGATGAAGATAGAGACGATGGCGAGTAATGGTATTGTGAAATCAAAAAGCCTTTTAGAAAGGTATGCAAGAGAAAAAGCTGATAAACATTCGCCACTATATCGACGATGACGAAAGCGGTGAGGTTCTTTGACCGCCGTGCCTATACACAGATGATAAGCGATGTAGAGCAAGCGCAAAATAGAGATTGTCATCATGAAAGATATGACAAGATGGGGAAAGTTATCTCCAAGTGGGAAATGCGATGGAATATTTAGAAGAAACAATGTACGCTTTATCGCTATCAATAACGGAATAGACAGCATTGACCAAAAACACATTGGAATTTGCCCCTTTATCAACATCATGTCAGAGTGGTATGCAGAGACATCAGCAAGAAAGTAAAGACAGGAATTAAGACAAAAGGAGCAAACGGAAAGCCTGTCGCCATAAGAAGGCCCCATACGGCTATATAAAAGACATAGAACAAAAGATTATTGGATAGTCGATAAAAGAAAGCTGCGCGAAGTTGTAAAACTCTATTTAAGGCTATTTATGGAGGAAAAACAGAAAATCAGATAGCTGTTTATCTGAAAAGAAAGAGAAATACTAACCCCAACCTTTTATATGAAACAGCAAGACAGAGGAACAGCAAAAGCCGAACCCCCTAAACGAAAGAAAACAGATATAACTGGAACAAAGCAACCATAACACGCATACTGACAAAGCAAGCAAAAGGTATTGTGGCGATGTAGTCAACTTCAAGACCAGAAAAGCATTATGGGATAAAAAGAAACCATTATGTAGATAAAAAGCAAATGGCAAATAACAGAAATGTGCATGAGCCGATAATAGATAGAACTACCTAGGAAAATGAGAGCGTATGTTAAAAATGCACCTGTAAAAAGACCAAATGGAGATGGAGAAATTCACACTTTTCAGGCGGTGACGACTGAAAGATTGCGGAACAAAAATGCACATTCGACACCATACACAAAACAGTGCAGCATGTAAACTACATGCAGTGAATATGCTGAGGAAAAGCAAAGCTCTAAAATGCAATTCCCACATCGTATTGATGTCGATGATTATGGAAAATATTGCAGAAGTCTTATGAAAGATAGCACAATATTCCTTAGAAAATAAAGCAGAGTTTGAAAAACTTGTAAAAGAGAGTCTGTATAAAGAGCAGACGGAAGAAGTCAAGAAAATCAAAAAGCGGTATGTTCAAATCACAGACCGAATGGAACAGATAGAAGAGTGATGAATAAGCTCTATGAAGATAATGCACTTGGAAATATGGATACAGAACGCTTGAGCAGTATCAAGAAAAGTATGCGACTACATAAAAGCAGAAAAAGAAAGAAAATCAAAGAACAACATCCGAATGCGAAAATGCAAAATCAGGGCAAAGAAATTTATCAGACTGGCGAAAGCTATTCAAACTTTAGAAGACTTACCTAACTATTATCAATGAGTTTATCAGTAAAAGTGTTGTGCATGGAAAGAGATGATAAAAAGAGCAAAATATATGTTGTTCATGCGAATAGAGGTTTTATTTTAACTATATCGGGAAAATTTGAAAATGAACTTACAGAAACAGATAGAGCTCGACAAAAGAAGAAATGCTAAAATGAGGGAAGAAATAGAAGAAGAAAAGAGAGAAAAATCAGAGCTTACATGGTATATACAAGGTATCGAGCAAAAACATCGAAAAGATGTCGAGATGAGAAATTAAAAGCAGAATATCGAGCAAAAAGAAATTACAGGCAACAACTAGAAACTAAATATCAACCAATCGCAAAAGGGTCCTCAATTACAGGAAATCTGTGCAAGTCGAAAAAGGAGGAACTAAATGGCGGAAAATGAGAAAACGATATTAAAGAAATACAGGCAGAACAACAAGCACTCCACCCAAAAGCTGACGGTAGGCTCAGATAAATGGAAAAGACCGCAACAGAGAATATATTTTGATAAAAGAGTAAAGAGACATTTCAAATCAAAGCTGTTCAAAGTAATATATTCAAAGGGCAAATAGTAGTGGTGGGGAAATCAGTAGTAGAAAAATGCTATGCTATAATATCGTACTGTAAGAGAAAATAACGAATTAAGAGGTAACAATGAACAAAAGTGCTTGTATTTGTTTGGGTGTTAAAATATGGAGAAAAGTCAATCAAGTTTTTATAGGGTGGTTTAGGATATAAGACTGATTGCCAAAGAAAATAATCCGGCGGTATGTTTTGATACTCGGGAACAAAGTTCGAACTATTTCTTTGGAACAATTAGTAAAAGACATTGATGAAAAATCGCCCTAAAAGGAAATGGATTTTCAGATTACATTAGCACAATGCGAAACATAAAGATGTTAATAGTATGATTGACTTAGTACGCAATATTGGTGGAACCATTGTAAAAAGAACCATAAAGATACTCTTTTGGGGTGGATATCACGCATATTTTTCGGATTTAGATGGTTATTATTGGGAAGTTGCATGGGGATCTGAATTCAAGTTTGATGAAAATGGACTATTGAAATTTTAGTAATTAAGGAGATGAAAAATGGCTTCAAGTAAAAATATTTAGATTTCATTTTAGAACAACTATCCGAGTTGGAAGAAATAACATATAGATTAATGATGGGCGAATATATTGTTTATTATCGGATTGTTGGTGGAATTTATGATGATAGGGTTTTAGTGAAACCTGTTAAATCTGGGTAAGCATATATGCCAAATGCAAAGTATGAGTTACATATGATGGAGCAAAGGAAATGCTATTGGTAGATGATGTTGACAACAAGAATATTTAACAGGGTTATTCAATTCTATGTGTAAAGAGTACCGGCACAAAAAGATGACGGTAAATCAACGGTATAATATTTTTTATATAGGCAACAAGTTTATGAGGGAAGATTATGGATTGTAAAGAAAGTAAAAGCTTAATGTTTTCAAATAATAAAATTAAAGAATATAAGCAATTTGAGGGCTAATTATATTTGATATTTTTGAAATCTGAAGATGAGTATTGATTAACAAAAGAATATATATGTTACACAGAATTATGTTTGTACGAAAGAACAGATGTAAATTGGAATTATTGGTCAAGTGATTATAACTAAACATTTAATCCGGGAGAATGATAGTAAAACTGGCATTATTTGAAGTTTCATCAGAATTCGTGATTTTTATTAAATTATTTGGGAGAAGAAATAGTTGGAAGATTGAATTGAAACAGCAATAATGGAGAAATTGTTGAGATGTTAGATATTTGATTTGTGTTATGAAGATGAGGCATTGACTGAAAATATAATATCTACTCAAGCACGTCAAAATTTCTATAGTAATATCAATTAAATAAAAATAGTATAAAAACAGTAAATCCAAAAAGGTTTACTGTGTTTAAAATAGAGAGAGAGAGAAACGAGTAAAAAATGAAAAACATTGATCATAATGGCAGATGGAAAAATCGAAGCAGTTACAAAATGACCTATCAGTCAACAGAAACAGGGAAGAAAGAAAAAGAGAGATAAAAGGATATGAGGAGCAGTCTTTGAAAGTATCGATAGAAAAGTGAAAAATCTGCAAAGATGAATTTTATCTGCTAATTACATCTTTAATTCGTGAGAAAAGCAAATCTCAAAATACAAAAATTTAGAAAGCAGAGAAGAAACAGAAGTAGAGAATGCAGAAAAGAAGATGAAGAAACGGAGATAGAGTAATAGTCCCTTGCTTAGAGGGCGCACTTCACCCTAGAGGTGTGCGTTCTCGGGAAAGGCTCTTGCAGAGAGGCATACATTGTCGCTGATGTAGAGACTCCCTCTAGAAATAATTTCCTACCTGTGTACCCCATCGGATAGTCTCGATAGGAAAGTGTATCTATCGCCACCATAACCATATCGAAAATGGAAAGAGGTGATGGCGATATATCATCTGTAGCATAAAAGATGTTTCAAGAGGCAGAAAGAGTGCAGTTGCGGCTCTCTATCGAAGTGTGAAAGATAAAAATGAATATGACGGAGTAGTTCAGACTTTTACAAGAAAGGAGGATAGCAATACAGAAATTCTCTTTCACAAAAATGCACCAGTGAATTTTTAGATGAGGAACATTATGGAACTAGAAAATAGAAAAGTGAAAAACTCATCAGCTTGCAAGGAAATAAAATTACATTACCTATTAGACAGGGAAAAACAGATAGAGCTTGTAGGAGTATAAAAGAAAATTTTGTAAAGATCGGTATGTGCTGGGATATTGTCTATCACAGAAAGAATGGCGAAAACCACATATCATATCTAACTAGTGCGACCGCTAAACGAAGATCAAAACATGGGGAGCAAAAATCAAAAAGAATATATCCTTGATGAAAACCGAGAGAAAGTAAAAACTTTAAAATGGCAACTACAAAACAAAGAAAAATCACGGTGATTGGAACGAGACAAGACAAAAGCGGGAACATGCGAAAGACATGGGCAGACATTACAAATATTTGGAAGAAAATAACATACAGAAAAGTGAGACCATCGTTCCTATCGAAAAGACAGGGCATAGCACAAATATCGACCATTCATTTTCAGTGTATCAGCCACCCAAAATGGAAAAGAGCATAACTACTGACAGGGGAAATATCAGCGAGAAATCAAACATCAGAATAAGATATTAAAAGAGATTGCAAGAAGAATAAGCCTTACTAAATTGGATAAGAGGAATAGGAAAAGAAGAAAAGGCATGAAACTGATAATCTCAAATCTACCACTCATTTCAAGAAATATTGCTATCCGATTTTGAAAGTCTTCGTCCGCATGCAGATAACCACTAATACGGATTTAAGAACAACACATCAGGAGGCTGTCAATTCTTAAAGAAAAATATCATTTCCGTATCTGAACTGGAAAACATAGATTCACTGAGTATGAACTACCAAGACGACAAGAGCTAATTAAAGATACCGCAGCGGATTGACAGTAAAGTGCAAAGCTCATCGACCACGCTTGAAAAATGTTGGAAAGCATAAAAAGTTGCCCTCATACAGCCTTACCCGATGGCTAAACGACAGACAGATGCTCTACATTGAGCATAGCAAGTGATTGTTTTGTTTGAGGTGCCAAGAAAGTCTCTGAGAACATTTGGGAAAAGGCTTGCGTATCGGCCTATCGAATGGAAATCGGAAGACGCCAGTGTGAAGAAAGAGAAAAATAGCCTATACAATCAAATATTAGAGATACGAGGAGTGGAACAGGCTGAGTTAAGACTTGTAAGTGAACAGTTACAGGAACATTCAAAAGCAACTGCTTTTGGGTAAAACGGAACGAGTTGAGACCTGTAAAATCAAGCGAAAATGACTGGTCTATTCTTCGATGATATTTGTTGGGTGCTTAAATTCATAGATGAAAGCGAGAAAATCATTCAGTTTACTGGTCTGATATGTGAAACACCTGCAACAAGACTTAGGAATAGATGATGGATGATCGTGATTTTATATTGAGAGTTGGTGTCCTAAGTATGAAAATCCACGGCAAACAGTAGCACTGGACTTTAATAGATGTGGAATACAAGAGGAAAAGTTCTTGCATGGGATCATAAAGCAATTTTTCATATGGATAATCATTACTGTGAGATGGCACTTCATAAAATGAATGAGACCGAGAAGTTGAAGAATTTGACGGTATCTCTTTGATTGTTGTTTGGACAGCCGATAACACGATACAAAGCGTTGAAGAGAGAGTTTGGTTGTAATTGGCAACATACAATCACCTACAAAGAGGTGAAACACCATCATTTAGAGATGAAGAAAAGCCAAATTGGTTTTGAGGATGATATCAATGATTGATGAAAAGTAGACCTGAGTTTGATAGTCGCATCGTTTGATGATTGGTAAATACTATTGTGTCGATGAGAAGAACTTTCACGAATGTACGAGTCATTAGGATTAGACTATAGAGGTCTTAAAACTTGAACTCATTATATTGTCATTGAGCAGTACTTTTTAAAGAGCAGTTTGATTAAAAATCATCAATAGCTGAAAAGAAGCAAAGTGGAAAATATTGCTCTAGATGCCCACCATTACTTGAATGTGGTTTTCTTTTAATGCAAAGTTCAGAGAATATTTCGCTGTTTTAACGAGGTATCTCACCATGTAGTGCACTGTGATATGGCAGCAAGTTTGGAGAAAAAGTAAAGAAAAATGATTTAGTTTACGATTCAAGATATGCTATGAAGTTTATGTGAAAGTCGATTATGCAAAGTATGATAATTCCAGTTTTGTCAGTGGAATCAATTTTAAAGGTTTTCTGTATGCGGACGAAAATAGTTGCAACTATGATTAAAAGTAGCTTCTATTCTTTCGGAAGAGTGAGGGTCGAGAAATGAAAAATTTGATTCAAAGAGTCTGACTGAATATGCGATCACGTAAAGAGTGTGCAGTGGGATGTAGCTCTAAACTATGATTCAATAGAGGCATTAACACAGCAGGTAGTCAGGTTTGTGTTTTCTTTGTTCAAAACGGAAAGGGAGGACACGGAAGAAAGAGAGAGAGTAATGAAAAGAACCTGGCGCAAACAGTTTATTAATGGATGGATGTGGAAAACCAAATGCACCAATAGCCTCACATCAGAGCAAAAGGGTACAGAAACATACAAGGATAAAATACTAAAAGCTAATCTAAAGAGAGAAACAGAGGATAGATATGGTATCATTTTGTTTATGTCCTTGACAAATGTCGCAAAAGGAGACGATGGTCCTTGAGTGTGCGAGATGGCTTGAGGATAAATGGCTGTGGAGTTGAAATCTTAAATACCAGTAGCTTCAAAGTCGTGATACAGTCCCGCTTGCCTACCTCAGACTTCTGAGAAAGACGTTCTGAGTGGGTGCGAGACCAGTCATCGCAAAGTCGACGAGAGGGCGAGCAATTCGAAGATTTTGTGTCAAAGCCGAAAACTCTACACAGCCCTTATTGGCTACATCTTCTATGAAGCTCCAGGAAAGAAAGAACTTGCCAGCACTTCTCATTATGATGGACGCTTTCGAAGTTAGAAGATGATGACCTCTATGAATCGATGGAGCCAGACTCTTTGATAGCTGGAGGAAGAGGCCTACACACCTTTGCAGTGAGCAATATAAAAGTAAATTATAATTGGCTGCAGGGAGTAGTAGAAATTGAGTAGCTATCACTGTTTTGGTGACATACTTCATAATTCTTTTATTCAAGAAATTAGAGGAAGGGGTATGAAGCATGAAATTTTGAAAAGATAGCAACGCACTATGCAGAGATTAAGTCGTGATGTGTGCACAGGAAGAGTAATTCCATTGTCAGTCAAAGAAAATCATGAGAAGCCTATGCAGTAAGCATGATCTGATCAATATCATCGTACAGATGACGGAATAAGCGGAACTCAATTTGGTGGACTACGGGCTTTATGTATTGATGAACGGAGCAAATACTGGAAATATCGGATTGTATCCTCGTAAAAGATGTGAAATGGACTCGACGAGGGTATCTCAAGTCGGTCAGCTGTATGGAGTCATTCAGACAACAAAGGGCGTAAGGCTGAGTGCTATCAATGACTATGTGGACGAGCTTTTACAGAAAGATGGCTTTACTTTTAGATGTATTGAATGAGATAATTATGCAAAGGGCTCTCAAGATACAATCTGCCTTCAGGTCAAAAGGAGAAAGTGGAAGCATACGGCAAGTTCTCCGCCTATATGGCTATATCGAGATGAAAAAGACAGAGATACATTGGATTGCGAGTGAGCAGCATTTCAGATGGTAAGGCACGAAGATATTTAACCTGACCATGCAAGGCAGTGATGGTGTATCGAATGTACCAAAGATATTAGAAGCCGAAATAGATGTACCTGTATCATCAACAAAGACGGATTATGGGTTTACATCAAAGCAAAGTGCTGAATCATCCTTATCGTGGGTGTAGCTCTCCTAGTGCAAGTATCCTAAAGAAACCACGAGAGTAGCTAGGTCATGCTGTACATACTTCAAAACAAAGCTTTCAAAGATATGAAAAGCTAAATATGTATCTGAAGATAACTGGCAATGATGTTTGAAAATACCCACAGAAGCAATCATGAGACCAAGAAACCTCTGATAATGCACAAAGAATAGATACCGTAAAAGAGTATCCTGACGGTTCGCGAATATCGCCCACTAACGGGACATGTATGTGGTACGTGCGGAAGTGAGATGTATGTTTCACCAGGACAAAGCAACTACAAAGACATCCCTTATTACACTTGCACGGTGCCTACACAAAAAGTGCCGCGTGGTAAACCTTTGCCCATCGGCTCACTGGGATAAAGCGGAAGCAGTATTAAATCTTACAGAAACTCTAAAAGGCATCAAAAAGTGTGCCTTGATGAAGATAACTGAAGCCTTGTCGCATCCATTCAAAATGAAAATGGAAGAAAGGAGTGGAGATGAGAAATACACTAAAGAGTAAAAGCTAGGTGATAGTCGAGCAGAAATACAAGAGTTAGAAAACGATACATGTGTCATTGAGGATATGATACTTGAAAAATACCAAGTGAAGTAGATGAATGCTTAGATAGTAATCGGCGAAACAGAACAGATGGCAGTAAGTGAGAAATTAAAGACTGGGTTTGCAATATCAAGATATAGAAAAGAAACAGACAGAGCAAGAAAAGTTGCTATCCCTTATCGGTACTTCATGAAACTTTTGATGAACTCACAACCACAATGAGTAAATGGGTTTGGCAGAAGATTATCATTCACAGAGGATAGAAAAGGAAGTCAAACTCAAAACAGAGAGATGAAGATATATTTTAATTTTATCAGCTTCTTCTACCAGAGTTACAAACGAAGAATTAACCAGAAGAAGAACGATTAAAACTTGAGGAAGAAGAACGAAAAATCGTATGGGAGAAAAAGGACCAGGCTCCATCAAAAGTTATCTGAGCGTAAAACATTGAGGACGAAAACAACAGGATATGAAGGAAAGGTATAAGAGCAGGCGAGGAAGCAGACAGGAAAGAGCCTAAAGGTTTTGAAAAGAGCAGGGATACCGTTGAGGAGATTCTTGAGAACAGATGTTGATTTAGTTCAACATCCTGTTTTTAATATTGATTTTGAAAAACTTATCAGCAATTACTAACATAAACACAAACTGAATTCTGTTATGAGATGACTTTTATAGTGATTTGTGATATACTATAGATGTGCGATAGAGACAAAAGAAGGAGATAATAAAATGGCTGATTAGTCTCAAACCCTTGCATGGCATTTTGTGGTTGAAAAGAATGAAATGAATAGAGACGATGAGAGCCGCATAAACTATAACAAAGCAATATAGTATCGAGAATGAGCAAAAATGCTTATGTAAAGCCTTGACTCAATCGATATGCATAATGGATTGCAATATTGAAAATGTCTAGTTGAAATTACTGAGAGAGGATAAATATAGTAATGGCTATTCATAATAAGTCGCATATATGTACCGCACTTATGTCGTTAAACAAAATGCGTAAAGGTAAAAGTATACAGCAGCTGAGTAAGGACTGAGCAAAGTCAGATTAAAATGGTACATCACATTGCTGATTGTTGTGAGTGGAGAAAAGATTTGCCAGATGAATCATGCAAGCTCATGTGAAAACGTTGACCCACCATACAATCTTGAATTGGCTGGATGAGTATTTATAATTATATTGAATGGAGCGTCAAAGTGGATTCAAATGAGCTTATAGGGTTTTGTCTAAAATGGGAGTATGGTTGTTTTGGCGGAATACAATTGGGGATATTAAATCAGGAGATTGGTGATATAATTCAATATATGAGCATCATACCAAATTCAAATTGATAAATACGATTGTTGGTATGCTATAAAGCGGGATATGTCAGCACATAGATATTTTGCTAATAGACACGAGGAGGCTATTTGGTTAGCAAAATCAGTGGTTACTATTTTGATTTGAGAACGCTGTTAGAGTTCCTTACTCTGAAGAGAAAATTTGGGGTTAGCATTAAAAGATAAGAGAGATTAAATCTGAGAATACTAAAAAGGAAAAATCTAACAAATGTATGAAACTAGGGCGATTCAAATGGAAACAGCAAAGAAAGCATTGGGTTTGGTCACCTCACGCAGAAAGCCGGTTGAAAGTATAGATGTGTAAAGCGCACTTTCATATCCGGGTTCTATTGTTCTTGATTTTCTTGGGAAGTGGAACTGTTGGTAGAGTTGTAGCGTAAAGAAGGTAGACATTGTTTAATGTGTGATAATGGTGTAGCTAATGAGATTGGCACAATAAACATTTTAGATTTGATGAAGCAAATTGGGAAGAAGACTCTGAGTATATAAATATTCAGAATCTCTCAGATTTTTGATGAAAATAATTAGAAAGGTGTAGTCGCTTAGGCGAGAACAATCCAAATCGTTTGACTGGAGCATACAGGATCAAGGGCTATTGACAATTTTCATGAAGATGCACTGGTTCTTGCAGTAAAGAGTCCTTCACTTCAATTACAGTAAAGGAAAAATTCAGAAGAAAATTTCCAATGTTGACTTTCCAGATATAGAAAGGATTTATCATAAATGAGTCCTTGCAGAAAATAGATCCCTATCTCGGACTAAACTACTCTGTGGTGATAAATGCAAAAATAAAACCAGATGGAGGAATAAGTGAAGTAAAAAGAGTGACCAGGAGAATTGGCGTGTTGTTTGGTTTCTGAAGCAAAAGCACCAAGGGAAAGACACTAGAAAATATTATGGCAGAAATTCTTGGTTGGGAAAAGGAAATCAAGACCTTATGTTGGCAGGAAACACCCAGTAGAAGAGCGTATAAAAACATACGGTGAGTACTGATTTTACATATTTATCTGAAAAGACATTTCCTTATATATTGTTTTAGAAGGATCCGACTTTCACTCACAAAATGTAACGATAGCTCGTCCAGATGGAAGAAGTTACACACAATATATAGGAGACCTCGGGCTCTAATAGATGAGACCAGATTAAGCTGCTGCAAGTTATGGCATGCCACTTAATGCTTGTCTTTGTGAGAATAGATTTGTAAATGGTAATGATGTCAATACGTTATGTTACAAGCAGCTTCAAATTTACACTCAGGGTTACATGGTGGTCAATTGGACAGATAATGATGATGATAATATTATGTTGAAGATTTGCTCGTACATCTTCAAAAGATTTTGGGATCAAGATATTTTCGAGTCAAAATTAAGGGAAAAGCGACGGTTAATAATAAAATATGCAACTTGAGATAGCGAAATGTATATCTCTTTTCTATGTAGTGAGGGAGATGCAAATTTATGGATGAAAAACTGAATTAGAAAAGGTAAGCACGAGATTGAAAGGTAAGCAAGGGAAGAAAATGCGAGAAATTGGCTCCAGCTTCAAAGACGAGGAAAAACAGATTAAAGAAAATGTAGCAGAGTGCTGAAAGAAGAAAAGAGGAAAACCATGGGTTGATGGAGCGAGGAGCAGTGCTTGAAAGTTTTATTGTGAGAGACAAAGTGATGTAAACCAGCGAAATAAAGAGGATATGTACAAAAGCATTTCCAAAAAGCTGACTGAACAAATCGTGGTCTGTTGGGTAATAAAGGTCTAGTGAGACAATAATATAATCGCAAAATCCTTAGATTTTCTAAGAGCGCAATTACTCACCCTAAAAGGAGTCGTCTTGCGAGCCTGCTGGTGCTTTTACCCTTGCAGGAGCACGATCTAAAAGTATTTTCTATATCAAAATCAAGACAGATGAATATAACCCATTCGCTATCATCAAGGGTAAAGTGCATTCATATCTGCTCACCCTTGACGATAAGAAGTGAAACAGGATAGACTTACATTCAAGCCGACATGCTGAAACAGCAAAGTTAAAATGCATAGTCGGCTCCTAACTCTATCTCGTTTCAAAACGACTCATTGTTTATGGAAAAAGGCAAAGTATTTATTAAATTCACGAGCACCTGAAACAACAAAAGAAAAAGAAACCAAAGGAGATGATATAAATAGCAGACAGGGTTTTCACTTTGGTATATATCAATGATAAGTGGAGAGCAAAAGTGCGGTTGCAAGTGCAGCCTATCTCTTGTGAAAATTAACACATATAGATGGGACGGAGGTACTCGATTACCATACATAAATAAAAGGACTACTATCGACAAAATATTTTTGCCGGAAAACATACCCAATCAGCCTAAAAAGATGAGAGCAACCTTGTGGAATAGTGTTGAGCTAAATGACTAAGTAATGCCCAGCTTGCAGAAGCTTTATCATAGCCCTGCCTGAAAAGTACCTTTTGAAGAAAATAAAGACTAATTACAGAGTTTCCTTGCAGAATTTTATATCAAAAGGAATGATAGCGAACCTTGCCATACATGATGAAGAAGTAATGAGAGAAATAACAATATTCACATGGCGCATACTGTATGAACCGATAAATGAAAAAGGAGAGTGGCAAAAGCAAAGTCCGAAAAGAATATATCCTTGATGATAGCAATAAGAATTCTAAATAAAATGGAAAACCTACACTGAGACAAAGAAAAAGTTGAGTGACGGACTGGGCGACAGAGGTAACGCATGAAAAATGGAGAGTTTGCAAGTCTTGTAATCATATTTGAGAAAATAACCTTGAGGTGAGCCATCGTTCGTTTTGAAAGACGGGGCATGAAGAAATCAACCATTCGTAGAGCAGTGCCGGTGCCTTAGAGGTTGGAAACGGATAGAGGAGTATCAATAGAAAGTCAAAAAGCATAACTCTTTGGTCAAAGCTGTGGAGAGGTATGCCAGGCTTACATCTTGGATCGGTGGTTTTCAAGAAGCGCCTTGTTTGAAAGGTACGAACAGTATAAAACAGACGAGGCAAGATGGAAATGAGATGATAAAGCAGAGTTGTTTAAACACTACATGTGCATCTCAATCTGTAACTTGATATACAGGGACAAACAAATCTATCCTACTACGGACAGATAGGAAATGCAGACCTTTATTAAACGGTTTGTAACAAAAGCAATCTATTATCTGAGAGATGATAACACTTAGCTCCTGGCAAACTTACAAGAAAAGGAATAGGCGCTTCAATCCCAAAATAAGAGAAAAATCGGTAAAGAGATAAAGGTTAAAACTTCACAAGGATGAGAAAATCTAAAGTCAGTGCTTTGTCTATACGAGACATTATCCAAGGATAACAAACAAATTTTCGATGAATGGAACAGTAAAACCCTATTCAAAGACAGCTTCTATAATTCCCATAAAGAGCAAATGAACAAAGTACAAAAGAGCAGACAATGCTTGAAAAGAGATAACAGAGCTTATCGGCTAGTGAAGTCTAAAGATTGGCAAAGTGAAAGCCTTGAAAGATGAGAGTGCTAAGCTTCGTAATCAGTCCCAATCTATCAAGGAAGAAGTACGAAAGTATCAAACATAATATCAAATATGCAATCAAAACTGTAAATGGTGATTATGGTATTGACCTAGTGTGAGATTGACAAGGCAATTAAAGGAGAGAGACACGTGTTGCTACAGCTAAAAATACCAAGAAACGAGGGGCAAAATATGAACAAAGGAAAGAGAAAAACAAAGATTGTGCAGAAATGAGGAGATAAAGAAAAATGGCAGATAAAAGATATTACCATTGGCTAAAGCTAAAGAGAGATTTTTGCAGATATTATTCGTATGAGAGAGAACTTAGAAAAATATCGACCAGACGGAACATAGCGATTATCTGTGAAATTAGCTACTTGGATTTAGAGATGAGGAAAACTATATTTTGAAAAGGTAGATGAAACGCTGATCAAAGAACTGGCACTTGTGATTGACAGAAGCGAGAAGATGATATTGCTTTTAACTCTTCAACAATACTTAGAAAAGAGTAGGATTATTAGGAAGCCTACAACGGAAGACAGTCTGTACAGAACTACCAAATCAATAGGAACAGAAACAGACTGGGCAGCTAGAAAGATGTGAAGAGCAGAAAAGTAGTAACAGATGGGACAATGTCACTCAAACTGTCTACTCGATGTCCGACAAAGAGATAGAAAGAGATAGATATAGAGTTGAGAAAGGGGAGGAGATAAAGAGAGGACAAAATCCTGCCACCAATCCTTTACGGAGAATATAAAAATATTCGATTAACTGATGAAGAGAATATCAAAGCCTGAAAAACAGACTAGCACAGGTCATACCCTATACAATGATTGAAAAGCTATCAAGGTATATCAAAAAGTAAAAGTTACAGACTATCAAGACCATTATGTAACAATTCTTGTGGTACGAGACAGGATTACAGAAAAACTAACACAGATAAATAATAAATATGAGTCTAAAACCTACTCAACCAACTATGAGGACAGCGACTTAGCTAATACCATCATAACAAGCGAGAGGTGTTTTTAGAGTGTTAAAAGCTAGGTATCAGAAGTATGCCTAAGACAAAAACAAAGCCTTAAAACCCGTCCCACTACTTAACAGGAGAAAAGGAGAATGAAAGCTATGAATATACAAAGATACTTTAAAAATATGATAACTTTCTATTCAAGGTACAGATTTTACCTACAACAAAAGAAACTCACACTATGAAAAGACGGACATATCTGTGCAAGCGGCAATGAGAGAATAGACGGGAAGCCTATTCCAATGTGAGATACAACCGATGATAAGAACATCTTGTAAATGCGATAGGGAGAAAAGAACAGGAAGAACTTAGAAAAGCTTAGATTGAGACAGGATAGACTTAGAAAAACTGCTTTATGTCCAAAAATCAAATAGCCTATCACCTTTGAAACTGCTGAGTGAGAAATACGGACAGGAAATCATCAGCATATGTAAAGCATTTTTGAAGAAATGAGAAAGGATAATGTAGGCTTTGCTTTGTAGCATGAGATATTAAGGAAGTGGCAAGACTTATCTTGCTTGTGCTGTGCTAGTCCAGTCATGCTGAGTATTCCTATGCAGTCAAAATGATGAAACTTTTGCTGACAATAAATGATTTACATTGAAAATCATCAACCTTGATAGAAATATGAGTGTGGTGAGCAGATGCAAGCTACCACTCTTAATACTTGATTGATTTTATGGAATAAGAAAGCACGAGTATTGCCTGTAGCCAGCACAGGTACAATGTAATCGAGTACCCAGATACCTAAAAGGCAGAGATGACCATTATAACCACTGAAACCTAAACTTCAAGAGTATAGAAGAAAAGAACAGGAAAGATATGATGTGACAGGTTTCATTCGAGATAATGAGAGTAATGCTGCTTACACTCTTAGGGTAACAGGACTTGATAGAAAGAAAGATACAAAAGCAAGGAAAAGCTGAGAAAAGGCACAAAACGAAACTTGAGATGAGTAGGAGCGGTTAGAAAAGTAAAAATCTAATCGCTTTTTATTTGCAATGAAAGCAATGATGATACGAGGAAATAATACAGGAACAAAGACGATAAAAGAAGATTGGGAAAAGTAACCTGTGAGGTTGTTGTTCACTAATGAAAAATGCTGCAGAAACAATGCAAGACAAATTAAAACGCATGACTACTGAGAAATGGAGAAAAACATCAGACGGTAAAAATGAGTTGAAAAGTCCTTGACAAGTTGTTGCAGGAAGAGACTGCCAAAAAGTATGTTGATTTCTTATGGTGCAAAGGCTTGCTCACTTGATATTCAGGAACTACGGGACTTGATGAGGTGAAAGATGAACTTGAGCTTTGATACACTGGGAATGAGCAGCACTGTTGTTATTGTCTCCGATACCGATGATACAGCTTTAACTGTGGCGATTCTGTATGTATTCTACAGTGTACAATCTCTTATGTGATAAAAGCCGATGATGTATATGGCGGAAGATTACCTGTGCGAGGTAAGCTAACGCGAGTGAATTTGCAAACATCGAGCTTGGTCAAAGTTTGAAAAGCTCCTTAGCGAGCAATAGGATCAGAGAGATTTCAGCAGTATTGTTTACAAAGCACAATCTCAGTTAAAGGCAATCTATAAGGATAACGCTGATACAATCGTATTAGGGAACTGTGATAGTACCTTGTTTCTTTGGTGTGAGAGAAACTTCATACGCTAAAAGGGTGTCTGAAACACTTGGAAAAGAGCTATCGACCTGTATAACACATCCAGAAACAAGAAGTAATTAAAGTCGTTTGGACTTAACTAATCAAAAGACAGGTAAAGGAGCTGATGAGCCAAAGATGAAATAACTGTCATATGTGGACGGAAGCAAATGTAATCTTTCTCGGCTTAGGGCGTCAGATTGCTTTTCTTCGGATAAGTATGATATTACAAAACATAGAACTATAAGCTGCTTGAGGATTATGACAGAGAAGAATGTGTTTAGAAGCATAGAGAAAGCTATATGGAAAGCTTGAAAAGGTAAAGCAAAGATGAATAGAGAGCCGTTATTACGAAGATGGTGTGATCGATTACAAAATATGGTATAATAAAAGAAAGATCATAAATTATTTGTATTGTTACCTGTAAATTTCAATCTTATTATCATGTGTTTCTGTCGGCCTATTCGAAAACTTGCTGAAACTGTTGATTTTAAAATCACATTAAAGGGGGACTTATTATGGAAATGATAAGAAATGTGTGATTGGATGCGGCACATTTCGGGATGGCTCCATATGAGAAACATATGTTGAATTACATTTTAACATAGATTTGTGCTGGGGTTCCGATCACATCCCGCTCAATTATATAGTTTAGTGACAGCAAGTCTAAAAGATTTGCTGTTTTATCTGTAAAATCGGAGGTAGATGCTAGAGATGAGAAGTCCCACTTGAGAAAATTAAATAGTAATAGTATCAGCAGAGATGGAAAAAGTAATAACTTCTGGTCGCTTTTGTGTGAGAAATGAAAAGGAGAATTTTTAATGAAGCAAAATGATGATTAACGTCACGCCAACTGGCAGAGCCTGCTTTCTCAAACTTTGAAAAAGACGGAGAGTCTGGTAGAAAGTTGCAAATTTGCGCGCTTGTAGAAGTGCAGTACAAAGGCAAAGAGATATATTAACTGTGCAGCCTAACTGGGAAAAACTGAGAAAGCAAAGGAGTTTGAAAAAGGCGATTTAATTCATATCCTTTGGTTTACTTTAGAGAAGCGTGAAAAAGGGAAAGACTTACAAAAACTTTGTGGTGAAGTCATATAACAAAGATTGAGAAAGAAAGAAAGAGAAACAGGAGGAATAACATGGCATGACGCAGTTAATGTGTGTTAAAGATTTTGGTTATGGCAGTGGGTACGGACTTGGAGCATGGGGCGTTATCAACTTGATGGAAGGATATAGGTAATGACAATCGGTGCTAATGCTCCATGCACGGTGAGGAAGCAAAGCAGCCGAAAACGAAGAGATAGACCGCCAGCACTACACTATTCCAGACCAAAGACACAAAGATAAGCATTGACGGAAAATCTAAACTTTTTGGATTTTCACCACAGTATCTTCTGACAGAATCCTCCACTCCTTATCTCTTCTGCATACATTGAATTTGTATTTAGTAAATGCGGGCAACACCCACGGATCGGCTGGTTTGGACAATTTCGACCAAACACCACAGCTGAACTGCAGAAAACATTCTGAACGAACTAGGAAGCCAGTGCTGAGTGTTACATATCAGGGAAGAAAGAAATTTCTTTGGGTGCTTGCTTTCCTAAAACTGATGTGCTACAATGATTCAATCCGAGAAAGGAGCTATATATACGGCAAAGGTATTCTTAAATAAAACTATAATCAGAAATAGTGGAACAAAGTTATGATTAGCTCTTTTGTAGGGGCTTAGTTTTTGTACCCAATTTGAAATACTTTTGCCTATCAATTGACTTATCTGACAGCAAATCACAAACAGGTGTATGCCAGCCATATGTATATGTCCGCAACTTATAATCCCAGTGGTAAAATATGTTTACTGGGGATTTCTACTACTTGGGGCTGTAAAAGGGAGGACAATCACGCGAGAAATAATCAATATTGAATTCTTGCCCATGCAGACGCTGGAAAGACGACCTATGACGGAGAGCCTGCTATATGCCAGCGAGCCATTTCAGAACCAGGGCGTCGAGGGCAACGAGGACGGGCACCATGTTTTGGAGCTGAGCAGCGTGGGATTACCATTCAAGCGGCGGTCACTTCCCTTCCAGTGGCACAGATGTAAAAGTTAACATTGACCATGAGATACGCCCGGCCACTGAGATGGCGAGGTGTACGCTCTTTGGCTGTATAGATGGGGCCATCTTGGTGATCTCCGCTAAAAGATGGCGTGCAGAGCTGAGGCCCGTATTCTGTTCCATGCCTGCGGAAAATGGAACATTCCACCGATTATCTTTATCAACAAGATCGACCAGGCTGGCGGGTGGTTGCAGGCGTGGTTCCAGTCTGTTCGGGATGAGCTCTCTGCCATATGTATCATCAAAGCAGACACCGTTGTCACTGTCGGAAATAGTCCTGGAGGAAGAAAATACCGACATAGAAGCATGGGATGCGGCTCATCGAAAATAACGATGAATTATTGGAAAAGTATATCGCAGGAGGCCAATCAGCGAAAAAGCTTGCGCGGGAGGAACAGCAGCAGCAGGTTTCAGCGCCTCCCTGTTCCCCAGTCTGCTCATGGCAGCGCCAGTGGCCTATGGCATTCAGCCGTTGATGGATGCGGTGACAGGGCTGTTCCAGCCGATTGAGAACAGGGGCGCCGCCCTATCGCAGCAGACGTCAGGTTGAGTACACCGATTGCGGCCAGCGGCGTGTCTATCTACGGTTATACAGCGGAACGCTGCGCCTGCGGGATACGGTGGCCCTGGCCGGGAGAGAAAAGCTGAAAATCACAGAGATGCGTATTCCATCCAAAGGAGAGATTGTTCGGACAGACACCGCTTATCAGGGTGAAATTGTTATCCTTCCCAGCGACAGCGTGAGGTTAAACGATGTATTAGGGGATAAACCGGCTCCCTCGTAAAAAGGTGGCGCGACCCCCTCCCATGCTGCGGACGACGTGCGCCGAAAACGGCGGCGCAAAGAACAGCTGCTGGACGTCTTACGCAACTTGCGGATACTGACCCGCTTTGCGTTGCAGGTGGATTCCATCACCCATGAGATCATTCTTTCTTTTTTGGGCCGGGTGCAGTTGGAGGTTGTTTCCGCTTTGCTGTCGGAAAAATACAAGCTTGAAACAGTGGTAAAGGAACCCTCCGTCATTTATATGGAGCGGCCGCTCACAGCAGCCAGCCACACCATCCATATCGAAGTGCCGCCTAACCCGTTTTGGGCATCCATAGGACTGTCTGTTACACCACTCTCGCTTGGCTCCGGTGTACAATACGAGAAACCCGGGTTTTCGCTGGGATAACGAACCAGAGTTTTCAAAACGCTGTCGGGGATGGTATCCGTTACGGGCTGCAGCAGGGCTTGTTCGGCTGGAACGGCTGGACTATGCGGGTCTTTGAATACGGGCTTTTATTTACGGGTCCGAGTCAGCACGCCAGCGGACTTCCCGCTCGACTGGCCCGATTGTATTGGAACAGGCATTGGAAGGAGATGGGGACAGCTAGCTGGAACCCTTGTCTCCTTCATCCTCCTCGCGAATACCTTTCAGGAGCTTATCATGATGCACCGAAATACTGTGCCTGCCATCAGTGCAGCCAGGTAAAAGGATGAAGTTGTCTTTACTGGCGAGATTCCGCGCCGCTGTATACAGGCGCCGTACTGATCTGGCAGCTCTCACGCAACTGCGGGCGGGCGTATACGCCTGCAGAGCTGAAAGGATATCAGGCGCTGTCGGTCAGCCGGTCATCGCAGCCCGCCGTCCAGCAGCTAGCCGCCTGGACAAAGGTGCGCACCGCAGGCTGCAAAGGTGATGTAATTCCCATAATCGTCAAGCGCCAGCAATCCGCAGAAGTTATGGAGGGTAACAATGGAATATAGTAAGGAAGATTTAGTGCAGCAAAAGCAAATTTGGGGGAGTGGGAGAGAACATGGGAACAGAGAGAAGTATCTGGAGGAGAACGCACTTTAATTTACGGATAATGCAATGGGTGACAGATCTAATGAATTTCACAGAGAGGTAGTGCGTCCCAAAGTAACGAACTTCTATCTCCTAATCCTGCCGGATTACATTTGGATATTGCGTGTGGCAATGGAGATTATTAACCTCAAATATCTTGCACAAGGCACTGCAGTTTGTCGCTTTTGATTACAACATGGTAAAATTGGCTAAGACGGCAATGATCACAATGTGCAAAACAAATTGAATTTTGTGTGGCGGCGGATTGCGACCGATAGAAAAAGTATATGAAATTAAAGAAATCGAGCCTTTGACAGCAGTTCTAATATGGCAATTATGGATGTGCGGATATTGTTCACTTCATATAGCTGTTTATGAACTGTATTGCAGGAAAGCGGAATTTTACGTCTTTTGCAACTCTCTTGCCTTGTAGTCACGTTGACTGAAAAATATATGACACCACACAGTTACTATGATATAGCGATTGAAGGGCAGCGAAAGAGCAGATTTATTATCATCGTTCCATACAGGAATATTTTTAACCTTTGTTTTAGAGCTGGTTGTCATTGATGGATTTTATGAAGAATGTTTTAAAACCAACAAGAAATTCCTATGGTAATGATAGTGAGGCTTAAGAAAGTAAAACGTGATGGCTAAAAATAAATTCAAGTTTGTCAAATTAAATAGCAAACCCAGCCGAGCCAGTCAACGGTCAAGATGAACGGCGCATATGTCGCAGCCGTTGACAGCCCGCCCATGCCTTTGCTGGTAGGCGATCAGGGGCGACAGCGAAGGTGCCACCGCCGCACTATTATTCAGAAGAATTTCGCGCGTAAACCGGGCGATAGCCTATCAGAAATTATATCAGCACCAGGTACAGCGCCTTTGCAGAGACTGTTACCTCCGCTGTGCCGCCATGTGGACAAGATTTTGAAGGCTTGAAACGCAATGGGAACGTGCAAGTTTCCTTGACTATCTGATGGCGAACGAAAGTTTGTCCAGTTTGCCGCGTCGGAGCCGGACGAGGAATGCCATTTGCCGTCTGCGGTCAGACCGTCCTGCTCTGCAGCACCACGCCCTTGCCGACGCGATCTCTGTTTGCCGGGCTTAGACGCGGGGAAGAAATCCTACGCTGTGCTGCTGCGCCAGCCACGCGCATGATCGCGCGATGTATGGCCGGTCGCAGCACAGCGGGCGGCATATCCAGCTGCCTTGCAGCGGCTACGCGAAGAAATGGCGGTGAGCGGTAGTGAGTGAACTTCTCTCTCGAGACGATCCTCAAAGCCCCGTGAGGTGCGACTGAAAAGCCGTGAACGCTGTCCTGCTCCACTACGCCGGATATATCCGCTGGCTACTCAAAAGTGAACGGGCGGGTCCAACGCGCCGAGGTGGAGGACTATGTAAAAGCAGCAGCGGTTAATTGACTGTCAATTTCAGTTCCGGCTTGACGAACCACCGGACAAGTCATAAAAAGCTGAAATACCAGCCGCCTAATAATGCAGAAAATAAAGAATAGCAAAAATGTTGCTGGAAAGTCACCAATATTGGTAAATACAGCTGACAAAGTGTAGTTGTCGCTGAGAATATTCATATCACTCAAAGTGAGAAAGGATTATGAATATCTGCTAAAATGCAAAAATCTGATAGGAGGGTGTGAGGATCATGAAAAGACTTTGAGATCGACCAAATTTTCAGAATTACAAAGAGAAATGATGGTAGATCGTCCACGATCAAAGCATACTATGAGCATAATGGTATCCCAGTGAAAGATAAAATCCGTTTTCAAATGGGAGCGGTTATGGATGAAATCAAACAGATGCTTGAGAAACCACATGTCGTATCGTGCTTTATAATATCACAGCATGCATGGTGACGAGAATCTTCCTGGTTGGGTTAAATTTGAGAAATCATTTATGGAAGCGGATCAAAACATGTCAAATCAATTCCACATGTTGTATGAAACGCCATGCAGGAAAAGCGGGCTGCGTTTGATTGGAAGGAAGTAAAAATACATCTAGTAAACGGTCAGGAGATCACATTCAATGTATTTCAATCAATGACTTTTGGAGTTATTCACGGGAACGTATGTTTATATATTCAAGTCATAAAACAACAAGTGATCCTGATTCGATGTTTTATTCAGGCAAACAGAAAAGTCATGGAGATACTGCAAAGAATATTTAACAGCAGATAACGTGATGAGCCATCGTTTTCCATCAAAAGAGCCAGGAAGAAAATATATCCGCAGATAAATCAACTATTTCGAGATATCGTGCAAAGCTAAATCCTAGCTAGTAGGCCATACACCACAAACCAGGGAAAAGATGAAAATGCGAATAAATTTGTCAAATGGATCTGTGCATGCGACTACTGGGTTAAAGACGAACTGGACTGAGTCAATCTTGTCGAAGAAGAGATCACATCAAGTGCGAACCGGCAAATCAATACAGGTACAGGATTACACTCCAGCGGCATTATTTGAAAAGAAAAAGAGTGTCTGCTCCCTTTGCAGTCGGATCTTAGTAGATCTGTTTGAAGACATCATCCAGACAAACGTGCCTGCAACACAGCTTGTCTGTTACAAAGGGTGCCAAGATATTCGGTATCCAACTGAATACATCAATGAAACGAGTGAGTTATATCCAATTGGCGAGCTGTACTATATCTATCTGAATCAGCTGATCGCTTCAAACACGCTATATCCACGTAGTATATCGTATAAGCAATAGCGAATTATGAAGAAGGATTACGCGGCAAAGACTCCGGCAAACAGCGGACGATATCACTGCAAATGGCAGCAGAGATCTAAAGCGTCTATCGCAGTAAAGAAGAATTAAAATAGCAAATAGCGGATCTGACAAATTACAATAAGCTCATCAACAATTTGAGATGCAGATTAAGAATATTTCAGATGAAGAATGCATACCGTGGCAAATTATATTCAAGTGGTGATCTCAAACGGGAGATCACTTCACGGATGCATTATATGAATCCGACCGAAAGAAGACTTACCCAGAAAAAGAAGTGGCAATGAATGCTTGTGTAAAAACATGCAGGATTCCCGTTTATCAGAAGGCTAAATGACTATGACTTCTCCTCGCAACCCTCACCGTAAATAAGCCGAGGAATTGGAAGATCTATTGTCGTTGAGTTTTATGCCGACTTCAGAAATATACTTTTCATAGGCTCTCAGGAGTTGGGAAAACACATTTAGCAACAGCAATTCGGATAGAAGCAGCACTGCGTCGATACTCCAGTACACTTCGCGACATGTCAGCAAATGATCAACCAATTGAAGACAGCAGAAAATGAAAACAGATTAGAAAACTACTAAAGACGTTTTGCAGGTACAAGGTTCTGATCATTGATGAAGTTGGTTATTTAAATCTGAACAAACGATCCGCAAATGGGTGGCCACCAACTCATTTCCATGCGATATGAGAAACGCATTCATCACAACAAATAAGCCATTATCCCAATGGGCAGAAATATTCACGAGATCCTGTTAACCCTGCGACACCACTATTGGATGAGATTATTACACCATTCGAAAATCTTCAATATCGTGAGATGACTACTTGCAGGACAAAAGATATACTCTGAAGAAATAACCGGTGACGGATCATCAACACATAATTGGTGAATTTTAAATTTGCATTTTGGTTACTATTTCGATTGACGTGTACCCGCCACCACGACGCGGCCAGCGAAAAGCAGTAAGTCTTGAAAAGATTTACTGCTTTTTGTCAATCCGGCTCCGCTCCGCCACATTTGCCCCTGCCGGTTGTGGTAGTAAGCGAGGAGGAATTTTCTGCCCTGGTGTTTGGCATTTGGGCATTTTACCCGGTAGTAGGAGCAAAGAAAGGAGTTTCTCCAACGCGGGTGAGCTCCACTGCGTCCGGTGTCATTTGCTTGAAAGCGAGGCGGGAATGCCCTACAGGATTAGTGGTAGCAGAAAAGAAACAAACTTTTGTGGTTGCAGTTTTCAAAAAGTGGCGGACGGAGGTGAGAAGAAGAAGTTTGCAGTCACCGGAGGCAAAGTTTCTACCACGGTGCCAAAATCCGCAATTCTGCGGTTTTGCCCCTCATGGAAACTTGTTTAGAGTGCCTTCCCCAAACCTCCTGCTATGACGCTTGCGCACGCAAAAATATTTTCCGTCCGGCAGGCCATTTTTGCGAGAACTGCGGAAATACTATGAACAGCAATACGTAACCCCC
>BNJU01005606.1_pt1 | contig 85219 bp, 89 predicted proteins | sample 8539281 | NCBI WGS metagenome assembly BNJU01 (sample SAMD00202456, study PRJDB9452) | human saliva metagenome | isolation source: human saliva | place: Japan
CGGCCACATAAGATCGCAGCACCTTCTGCCGCTGGCGCGAGCAGTGAGCCTTTCTCGTCAGGACTCGTGCCAGAGCGTGATGAGATGACGAGGGCCCGGGAACGGAGGGTGAAAGGTGCGCGCCGGGCGCCTCGAAGACCAGCTGAGAGCAACCCGACTCGGCGATAGGCCCCGCCTGCCATGCCTTCGAATGCGAAGAGTCCCAGACCTGAAGAGCCGATATATGTTGGATCAATCTTCGTCCCCGGTCTGAATACCGTCCTCTCGGATGCCGACCACTGCGCCTGCGGGCAACCTGCTTACGTCGACTCCACTGTTGCGAAATACGTCCTCCTGTAGGCCGGGTAGCCCAGTGATGAGGGCCACCAGGATGAGGATCGCGGCCCGGCGCCGTTTGGTCCTCGCCCCGGATCGCTCGCTCGTCGCCCGGGTTTCGTTCCGCTCCTGCGAGGGTCAATCTTCGTCCCGGCGGTTGAGCGTGTCGGCGGTCTTGCGGGGCGGGCCGTAGATGAGCCTGGCGAGCCAGGGTTCAGGTCGAACTCGGGCGCGGGGTGAAAGCGAAGGTGGCGGTCCCCCGACCGGGCATCAGTCGGATCAGCACCGGGTCCACGGTCAGCAGGGTGAAGGTTCCCACACCCGGTGCACCACCGACTCGCCCCGCCACCAGATCTGCGCTGATGAACTCCTGGGCACATCAGCCCTCCACTAAACCTCCACCGATATGAGCCTCCTGCCTGCCCATACGAATACGCATCCCGGACGGTGTACGCCGGATCAGGGTTCGACCTGGTCTGAATACCGTCCCTCTTGGATGCTGACCGTACTACGCCGCTCAAAGCACACCTGCTTCACGTCAACCTCCACTCGCTGAATACACTGGACTTGTAGGCCGGGTGGCCCAGGATGAGGGCCACCAGGATGAGGATCGCGGTCCGGCGCCGTTTGGTCCTCGTCCTGTGCTCCTCGTCGCCCTGGGTTTCGTTCGGCTCCTGCAGGGGTCAATTCTCGTCCCGGCGGTTGAGCGTGTCGGCGGTCTTGCGGGTGGGCCGTAGATGAGCCTGGCGAGCCCGGGGTCCAGGTCGAAAGCTCAGGCGCGGGGGTGAAGCAGAAGGTGGCGGTCCCCCGGCACCGGGCATCAGTCGGATCAGCATCGGGTCCACGGTCAGCGGGTGAAGGTCCCTCACCCCGGTGCACCACCGACTCGCCCGCCACCAGATCTGCGCTGATGAACTCCTGGATCACATCGGCTCCAATGGATAACCTCCACGCGATATGGGCCTCCTGCCTGCCCATGCGAATGCGCACGTCATCAACATCGTAGGCCGGATATATCTCTTCCCGGTCTGAATATCGTCCCCTCGCGGATGCCGACTACTACGCCGTTCGAGCACACCTGCTTCACGTCGACCTCCACTCGCGAACACGCCAGACTTGTAGGCCGGATAGCCCACAAGAAGGACTCATAACTGTTATGATGACGAAGTCGTCGCCGTCTCATTCCGGATACTCCCCGCCCAATGATACGCCCTGAATACGTAATTGAACTCGTCCCAATCCAGTTTAAACTCTCCTGGAATAGTTTTTCCGTCCGGAGTCTTGTTGCGTCCGTGCGGGTTCACGAGGTCACCCCCGTTCTCGTCGGCCGCGATCACCGCGAACTCGTGTGACTTCGGCACCTGAAGTTCAGTCCCGTCCATCGTCGTCATCGTCGACGGAGAGGCTTCGGACCCGTTCCCGCGGTGACCGGCTGGCCTCGTCGATCCTCTTCGGAGATGAACGTGTCGAGCGAGTTCGGCAGCCCCAACGACCCCATCGGACCACTTTCCGGATCGGTGGTCATATCGAGTTCATCCAGCGTCCACGACGCGTCGTACAGCCTTCCGGACAAGGGGTCACCTCATCATCGTTCATCGCGAACGCGCCAGCCATCCCCGCTCCTCCTCGAACGCCGGTTCGGTGCGCCAATCCCATACCGCGCAGCACCTTCTGGGGAAGCCCCAGAGCTCCTCCATCGTCAGTATCTCATCGTGAAATCGTTGGCGTCGAAGCGCTTTCCCCGGTGCTTCGAGTCTGGCCGGGTTGCGGGCGATGAGGGACGACGGCGAGGCCCTCGCGACCGGACTTGCGGGCCACTGCGGCTCGAGCCCCGGTCGTCCCCGGCGATCAGCGGGGTGCGCCGCGGATAATGAGCCAGCCCCGACCCAGCGGGCGCTCCAGAAGAAGGACCGCATCGCCGAAACCAGTAGTCCAGGGGTCGGTGATACCGGTGAAGTCGATGTCCTCCAATCCGTCGAGCCAATCGTCCTCCCTTTTCACGCCACCGTATTTCTCTACATTCTCGCCGCGGAGGCCGATGTAGGTTGTGACGTAGTCTCGGATGGCGGAATCGGTGGCGGTGAAGGCGATGACGTACCCCATCCGCCGGGATACCGTGCTGCGAAGTTGGTGGATGGTTTCACCGAGATCACCTCGGCGCCCTTCGGGCAGGTGACATGTCGATCCGATGGAGAGGATCTGGTCCAGATGATCCATGTCCGCCGGATAGCGCCGCCTCTCGATGCTGATCATGGGGCCTCCTGGACGGCGGCGGATGCTGTTGCGCGATGCGGATACGACGGACTGCAGGCGGCTGCGCACAGAGAGATGAGAATAACGCCGACCACTGCGAATGGAGATCTTTCAATCATTCCACTTTCCGCTTCCTCTCTCGATCGAGACGTTCCCGCCAGGTCTATTCCCTGGGCGAGGCCGGCGGTGCGACTCCCGCAGTGTTCATCGGTTGCGCGCAGGGCGCCTCATCCATCGAGGCGGACGACATCTCCAAGTCGCCCTCGACTATGCGTGTACCGGTCACGGCGGACCCCGGACATCTGCACAGGGATCCGGGAACGAACCCATACCCGGAACCGGAATCACCGATGAATCTACTGCGACAGCCCCTACTCGTCAAGAGTTCGACGACGCGCCAAGGGCGTCGCCGGACCGTCCGCGGCGGACACGCAGCCACCGTCTCATCTGAAAGCGCTCAGGACCCGCGGCCCCGGCGCGCTAACGGGTGAGTTTCCCGGCGCGGCGGCGATTCCCGTGGAATTCCTCCGCCGCGGACGCGGCGTGCCCGCGCACCGGACGTGTCATCCGTCGTCGCTCTCACGTGATCGTCAGTGTGCGCTCCCCTATGACCAGGGCGCTGCCCAGGTCGAGCTCACACGCTCCCCCGCGGCGGGTGGCGGGTGGTGCCGTCGGCGAGGCGCAGCACGGTGCCATTGAGGAGAACATGTCCTCGGCCCACCCGCCGCCCCGGCCCGCCGGTCCCAGACGCAGGTGGGTGCGCGAGAGGAGCGGGTGGGGTCGGTGACCGTCACGAGTCGGTGGGAGGGATCCGACGACGTCGGTGCGCGCCGAGGACGAGGACGGCGTCAACTGGGTTCGCGCTCACCGGAGTCCAGAACGATCCACGCGGCGGCTGCGGGCAGATCCGCCGACCTGGACCGGCTCCTGGCCAGGGGTGCCGCCGGGATCGCCGAGACGGGCGGTTCGGGACGCGGGATCGCGGGGACCGCCGGCTCCGGAGGATGCCGGTGCGGGCTCGGCCTGCGGTATCGGGACGGAGGCCCGGTGCCGGGCGACGGATCGGTATCGGGCGGACGGCGCCGGGGTCCCTGTCGAACGCGCGGGGCTGGGGGCGATCCCAATCGGGGAGATGATGCGGGCACCATGAGGGTCGGCGGTTCCGGAACGGCGAGTGCCGCGGACCGCAGATGATCCTCGCCGGAGGGCGCCGCAGGCTGCGAGGGATCTTCAATGGGCGGCGGTGCCGCAGAAGCCGCCGCTTCGGCGGGCCGCCCTCAGGTCTCGCGGGAGCCGGCTGCTCGGGCAGCTGCTCCACGGGCGCCGGCGGTGCCGACGGGGCGGCCGGTCCCTGCCAGGACAGGGCCGGCGAGACCAGAGTGGGCTCGTCGTCGTCCGCCTCGGCGCCCGGGAGATTGGCTAGCCCGCTCCAGGGCCTCTTGGCCCGCAGGTTGACCTCGGCGGTCCCGGCGACGCGGTCCACCCAGTCCCGTCCGTCCCTTCCCAGTGCCAGGGTGATGACGCCGCCGATGCCCGTCGCCGACAGGAGCGTGAGAAGCAGCCGCGAACGGCCGCGCGCCCCCAGCCCGGGCGCTCGCGTCCGTGCCCGCGCGCACGGCTGCGGTGCCGGCGAGCAGGGTGCCGGGGGAGCGGCCGGTCGCCGCCCGGGCGATTATGAGCACGGCGATGACCTCGGCGGCGACGATGGCCGCGAGCACGACGGAGGGGCTCCATAGACGGCTCGCGGCGACATGGGCGAGCACCAGGGCGACATCGACCAGGTGAGGCGATGATGCGGGTGCCGGCGTGCGCCGGCGGTACTGGCGCGCCGATGCCCGGGAGGCGGGTGGGCGGCGCTGGGGTAGGGCGCGCGCGGGCTCATGAGACCACTCGCCCGACGTCGTCGCGGACGCCGAGCGGGCGACGGCGTTGACGGCGCCTCGCATATATCGCCTCCGCCCGCAGCGGGGCGGTTGTCGGCGACGAGGGTGGTGGCGCAGGCCAAGCGGGCGGTCATGTGTCCTCCGTCCTGATCGAAGGCGCGGTCGGGAGACGACGCCACGCGATCCGAGCCCGACGATAGTACGACCCCCGTGGGGCGGTGGCGCGGGTACCGATCGGTGGGATCGGGGCGGTGCCCGTCCCGGTTCCCCGACCGCTGACGCGGCCGATGGCGCCTCGGCCGCGGGCTCGTCCGCCTGATCGTCTTCGTCTCCCGCCGACGGCGTGCACAGCCCGGTGATGACGCGGAGACTCCAGGTCCAGCAGGAGGACCGGGCGACCACCGACCAGCTGCGCCACCGGTCCTGGTGGATGGGGGCGGAGGCTCGGGTGCTGGTCGACGACTACGACCTGATTGCGACGGCGAGCGGGAACCCACTGCTGACGTTGCTGCCACTGCTCGCCCAGTCGCAGGACATCGGGCTGCACGTGATCATCGCCAGGCGGATGGGCGGGGCCGCGCGATCCGTGTACGAGGCGGTGCTGCAGAACCTGGGCGAGCTCGGCACGACCGGCATCCTTCTGTCGGGGAATCCCGAGGAGGGGCCGTCATCGGCCGTGTGCGGCCGGTGCGCTCGGCACGGGCGCGCCCGGGTGGTCTCGCGCGACCTGGGCCTGGTCACCGCCCAGCTGCTGTGACGCCGCCGCGGGCGTGAGCGCGACCGGTCATGAGGGTGTTGCAGTCGACGTGGCGGGTGTGGTCGTGGGGACGGGAATGGTCCAGGTGATGGTGTCCAGGGCGGCTAGGAGTTCTGGGGGATGGGAGCTCATTGGGGGCGGAACAGATTGTAATGTGCCATACGCCTTGGTTCTGCGGCACGTACCAGAGTTCACAGGAGTAGATCTCGTCAGGTGATTCCGTTCGGACATAAGAAATGCCCGCGGCCGGTACTCCTCCAATGGTGCGTTCTCCTGCGGAGGCGCTATCGCCGACTCTGTCATCTGTGCTGTACAGTGAGCCAGCGGTTCCGATAGTAGGCGGCGTCGCATCCCGCCGTTTCCTGAGTGCCGGATGTTGATGGACAACCAGGTCGGAAGATGTCTGATTCAATGAATCGAATCCTGATTCCTCAATATCGTGCAGCCCGCCGTACGGTCCGATGACTGGAGGTCTAATAGTACTTCGGGATACGAGAAGACTCTCCATCCCTCGGGGCGTCGATGCTGATAGGGTGGCGCGTGGGCGGGACGTAGGCGGGGTCTGCCGCTCCTCCGCGGGGCGGGATGCGCCCGCCAGGGCGAGCGCGCCGCACGCCAATGCGATAATGGTGAGTATTGCTGCGACGATGAAGGGCGAGAGTTCTCGGGGCGCGGGATCTCGAAGGCTTTCCCCTTCCTAGTGGGTGGCTTCTTTCATTGGCGTTCCTTCGAATCGTCTCGGCATTGTTTATGACGTTGGTCGAGATCGGATGAGAGGCTGGCGAAAAGTGGTCCCATCGTTCACAAGTGTTCTGAGGAGTTCCTGGTGTCATTATTCATCGCCGTGAAATTCAGAAGATGTCCCTCACCGTCGCTGTTGTCGGTCATGGGTGCTGCCCCTGGCAGGGGACGGGGAAGATGCTCCGATCGTAGACGACGGCCTCGGGTGAGGGTGTAGGTCTCACGTGCTCCGTCTTGCGGATCGGGCGGTACGCAGACCGCCGAGGAGCGAGGATGGAGCGGCGCGGTAGTCGGCTCGATTCCCACGGTGAGGACGAAGGTCCCGGTCGCAGGTGCTGGGATCACCGGTCTCTGCACGGTGCGGATCGCGCGGGCCCCAGCTTCACGAGCTCGTCGTCGGGACCCTGTGGACGATCGCGGGGACGGGTCGTCATCGGATGGCCGTCTTGGTCGTACGAGGATCAGTGATACGGCGGATCCGGCAGCATGGGACCACCGCCTCGGCGAGCCAGTGCGGGAAGGCTCACGTTCATGACCTCGAATAGAAGAACGGGAGTGGGGACGACCGTTCCGATGATGTACGAGATCGTTGATAGCACCGCCGCGGACCAGCTCGTCAGAAGTCCTTTGAGACGCAGGAAGAACAATCCCATGGAAGAGATGACGCCGCCTGTGCGAGTTCAATGACCAGAAGATAGTTCCTCGCGGCATCGTAGTCCCAATCAGGTGCGATCGATGGGCGATCGCCGCCACCGCGACTCCGATGGTATGACTGACTATCGTCAGCACGATATTGCGGATAATGCCTACTCGTGGCGGATCAGCGCTCTCCGAATCCGCGTCTCGACCCTGATGGGGAATCGCGATCCTGACGGTTCTTCTGCGGAGCCGGTCTCGGATGCACGAGGGTGGGGGATGAGGATCCGATGCCAGGGAATATGGCCTCGAGTGCCATGATGGAATAGAGACTGTCCGGGACCGGGGACAGGAGCGACGGGGGTGAGGAAGGAGGTCCCGCGATGTAGGACGCCGTTGCGAGCAGCGACTTCCGCCAGTTCGACAAGAGTCCCCTGGATCGCAGTGCGAGCAGTCCCGAGAGAGATCGCCGCCCCCTGGATGATTCCGAGGAACACGAATGTGAACATCGTCTGCCGGTGTCCCATCCACTCATGACTGCTGCGATGAAAAATATTATCGATGCCGCGGCGCAGGGCTGTGGCAGATCGTCGTCAGCACGATATTGATGATCATCGCTCCTCCTCCGGCCTGGGGAGGTGCTCGTGGATTCAGTGCCGGGGTCCCGTGGCGGAGGGGTGCGGGCGTCCAGGTGGGTGGGGTCCACCGAGGGGTCGAGGGGAGGCGGTCTCCATTCGGGGCGGCGCGGGTGGCTCGCGGATCCGCCTGAGTGGTGGGGCGGGATCCGGATTCCGTCGAGATCACGACTCCTCGTTCTCTGTTGTTTGTCAAACAGACCAAGCCGCCATTGAGCGTATCATGCAGATAAACGCTGTCGACATCATCTTTGATAATGAGTCCGGCCCGACGGCGGGAAACAATTCTTTTGTCAGTTCTTGAGCTCTAGGGTAACTCACGGGCTGATCAAAGGCGACCGATGCGGAGAACAATTCGTATCCGCCGTCACTGCGAAGACTGATTCTGGAAGGGAGAGGTGCTGCGCCGCCGCTTTCGGTCTCCAGTTGCTCGACGAATCGTCCGAGTTGGACTTCGACCGCGGCCTGGTAGTCCTCGATGGTCTGACGCTCCTCCAGGGGCTTTGGTCCCCTCGATCCCAGTCGAACATTCCACTGCCCTTTCGTGTGCTGCACGCCGTCACCCCAAAAAGCCAGGACGGCCCCCAGTGCGATGGCTCCCCACCAGACGTCTTGATATTTTCTGCATCATGATGTCCTGTCCGCAACAGCCTTAGTTATATCCATCAGAGTGTCCGCATTTTCCATATTTGCGAATAATGCTTTGCCCGCTCTGCGTTTCAATCCGATGGGGGATCGTGATCTTGGCGGTTGTCGTGCGACGCGACCTCAGGCGCACGAGGTGCAGGGGATGAGGCCGATATCGCCAGGAATATGGCCTCGATCGCCATGATGGAATAGAGACTGTCCAGGATCGGGGACAGGACGACGAGGGGTGAGGAAGAGGTTCCCGCGATGTAGGACGCCGTTGCGATCAGCGAACTCCGCCAGTTCTGCAAGAATCCCCTGGATCGCAGTGCGAGCAGTCCCAGAGCGGATATTGCCGCCCCTGGATGATTCCGGGGAACATGAGTGCGGACGGTGTCTCGCCGGCGCCCCCATCCGCTCCGCAGCCGCTGCAGTGAGAAATATTATCGACGCCGCGGCGCAGAGGCTGCCAACGGATCGTCATCATCACGTATGTTAGTCACCTCCTCTCCTCCGATCCGGGACGGCTAGCGCGATGGCTGCATCAGCAGCTTGATATTCTCCGCATCGTGTTGTTTCGCCGCCCTCCCCGGAGAGGTCTGGAAAAGGTTCCGCCTGGCCGACGCGGCTCTCGGGACGTCGTCGATTCGTCCCCGATCCGGGCGCGCGGGTTGGAACGTGCTCGGCCGTGTCCACGCGAGGCATAAATCAGCCGCGCCCGTCGTAGCCATCTGGGCGACAGGCCGCGGTCTCCGCGGTCGGTGGTGGTCAGTGAGATGTCGCTCAGGCGGGCAGCCCCTCCATCCTCGCGCGCATCATGCGCGCGCGCGAGGCGGTCCGCCGGCGGATCGACCCCGGTCGCGGCAGCGGCATCGCCGATCGAGTTGGACGCCCTCTTCGAGTACCGTCCTCGACGATCTCAAAGGCCGCTCATGCGGACTCCCGGTATCTCAGTGGGCTTGGGACGCACGGCAGTTACCGGCCGCGCCAGGCGGACAAGAGCGCGGGAAGACGCATCCGGGCGCGCCGCAGAATAGGGCGGGCGCAGCGCGGCGGCGGCGAAGGCCGCGGCGACCGCGCCGCGGAATAAGTGAGGGGCGCGACGGGCTGGCGACATCCAGCGCAAATCGGCGACATCGCCCGGCGCCGTCAGCGTACGCCGGGTCAACTGCGAGCATCCGACGAAGACGCCGTGATCGTGGCGAGACTCGACCATGAGCCGGTGCTCCCGTAGCCTCAGGCGCAACCGCATCCACATCCACCGCGAGACAGGCAGGGAGCTGGGTGGACCTCAGTCGACTCGGCACCGCTCGTCACGCGCTGGGGCGTCGCGCACCGACGCGGGTCCCGTGCGGTGCCGGAACGAGGGACTCCTGGCTCGCCGAGCCGCCCCTGTACCGCCGTCGCCGAGCGGCGCCGGGCGATCACGCCGACGGCGCCGCCGCCTCCGCCACCGCCCTGCACCGGCTCGCCGCGGGCATGCGCCCCGTGGCCGTGGCGCGCAGCGACCTGGTCGACCTGGACCCGGGCCATCGCCTCCACCGCCGCGGACGTCGCCGCCCTGGCGGACCCAGCCTCCCCGCTTTGTGCCCCGGCACCACCTGACCAGCGCCTCGCCTGGACTCGCTCGACGGGCCCACTGACTCGTCTTCAACATCAGGGGACTCACGCACCTCGTCGCCGACGGCAGATCCGCGGCTCACCCGCGACCACTCGCTCCTCCAGGAGCCAGAGACCGGGGCGAGACGGGACGCGGCTCCCCGATCCCCGACGCCGACGCCCTGGCCGTCGCCCCCAACGTCGTCACGCGCCTGGGCGCGAGGGCGAGAGCCTGCCGAGCCGGACTACACGGTCGCGCCCCCGCGCAGGGCGACCGGCTGATCCTGTGCTCCGACGGCGTCCACGGCGTCGTGCCCGACCGCGACCTGGTGCGCGTGGTCGGACTCCACCCATCCGCAGGCGGCCGCGGCGCCCTCGTCGATCTCGCGATCGCCCGGGGGACGCGGGACAACGCCAGCAGCCGTCGTCGTCGAGGCCTGCGTCGCCCGCGCACTCGGGGGACTGACCCGTCGGGCTGCCGCCCACCGCGAGGTGCACCGCCCGCCCCGCCACCGTCCGGACCGCGGCGACGACACGAAGAGTGAGGACTGAGTGCTTCAGATCGGCGGGTACTCCTACCGCGGAGCGAGGCGCCGTCACGGTCGCGGGACCCTCGGCGTCGCCCTCGTGCCCCCAGGTGGGCGAAGGGCGCCCAGGAAGCGCTCATCGGGCGCGCGAGAGTCGTGGCCTGGCTGGCACAGGGGTGTCAGGCGGGCGCCGACGCTGCGCGGTCCTCGACCCTGGCCGGCCAGCAGGCCCACCTCAGATCTGCTCGGCAGGGGCCTGGGTCCAGGCCCTCGCCCCAGGGCCTGGCCGAGGCGCAGGTGGCAGGCCCCCGCGTGGGGCTGGGCCCTCAACCCCGGCGACTGAGTGCCTCGACGTGGGCTGGGCGTCGCCGAGCCGAGGGACGGTCGGGGGAGTGGCGGCGCTGTGACCGGACCTGGTGGACGCCCGGTCGCTGCGGATCGGATCGCGCTGCGCGAGGGAGACGAGACCGCTTCGAGCAGCCGTTCGAGCTCCACGGGCCGGTGCGTCAGTGAGGCGCTCAGGGGCGTCCGCCTGGCCGAGTACCGGGACGGAGAGTCAGGGGCCCTCGGCGGGTCGCGCGCGCGGCCCGGATCCGCGGCGAGTCGCCGGGGGCCCGGCGCAGGGGCGGCGCGCCGAAGTGGTCTGGAGCGCGGCCGACGGCGGGGCCCGGGCGCGGCGAGCGGCGAAGCCGCGGCACCTGGTGCCCCCGGCCGACGCAGCCGTCGGGCCTCAGGCTCCGCACCCGCACGCGGGCCGCGGGACCGCGGCACCGGCAGGTGTCCGAGCCCGACGCCGAGGCGCTCGTCAGGCCAGTGCCGCCTCGCCCGAGAGGGCGCTCAGGGAAGCAGGGGCAGGCGCGTCGCGAGCCCGTCGTCGGACGCCCGAGCAGGCGTCCGGGTCCGCTCCTCGCCCGAGTCCACCGATACGCCCGTTGTCGGGTGGACCGGACTGGCCGCCCCCGACGCCCCCGCCGCCAGGCGGCCAGGGCGACCGGGGCGCCGTTCCCAGAGCCGGGTCGTCCGAGGCAGGTCGGGCCGTCGCCGCGAGCGGCCGGGCCGTCGCCGAGCCGTTCGAGCCGGTGGTCGAGTCCGCCGCCGGGCGGCGGTCGTCAGACGCCAGGTCGGGACCGAATCGCCGGAACGCCGAGAGGCGGTCGAGCCCGTCGGGTCCGCCGGTGCCGCGCCCCTCGTCTCGGCCCGGGTCGCCCGAGCCGGCCGTGGAAAGCGACGGCGGGCCGTCGTTCCCAGAGCCGGGTCGTCCGAGCGGGTCGGGGCCGTCGCCGAGGCCGTCGGGCCGGTGGTCAGAGTCCGCCGTCGGGTCGCCCGAAGCGGGTCAGGACGCCGGGTCCGCAGACTCCGCGGGGACGCCGAGGGGCGGTCGGGCCCGTCAGGTCCCGCCAGGTGCCCGCGCCCTCGTCTCGGCCCGGGACCCCCGGGTCCGCGGGATCTCCCGAGCCGTTGACCGGGTCGGCAGGACGCCCGGACGGGCTCCGGGCCGTCGAGTCGCCGGGCTCGCGCGGGTCCGCAGCCGAGGCGGCGGCCGGGCCCGTCGTCGAACCTGCTGGGATGGCCCGGAACGCCCGAGCCGGCGGTCGGGTCGGCCAGGACGCCCGGGTCCGCGGACTCCGCGGGGACGCCCGAGGGCGGTCGGGCCCGTCAGGTCCCGCGAGTGCCCGCGCCCTCGTCTCGGCCGGGTCGCCCTGAGCCGGCGGTCAGGTCAGACCCGGGTCGCCCGAGGCGTACCGTGGAGCTGACAGCCGGGTCCGCGAGTCGCCCGAACCGGGCCGGACCGGTCGAGCGGGTCGAGCAGGTCGAGGTCGCGGGGACGCCCGGACGGGCGCGAGGCCCGCCGCACCCGCCGAGTCGCGGGCTCGCCCGAGCCCGCCGCTCGTCGAGCCGGGCTGACTCCGCCGAATGGTCCGCGCGACCAGGGCCGGCAGCACCGCCGAGCCGCCGTCAGGGGCGCCCTGGGACGCAGCCGAGGCCGGACCCCGGAGCCCTCGTGGGTGGACGCCCTTCAGCCCCGCAGGCCCTTCACGCAACCGGCGGACCGGCTTCTTCTCCAGGGCCTGACGTCGTCGGAGCCGCCCGCGAACATGGGCCCGGCGGTCTCGACAGCCCCGGGGACAACCCCGAGGCTCTGCGAGGCCACCCTGACCCCCGGGCCCTGGCCCGCATGCGCCAGGAGGTCCGCCACCGGCGGCACCATTATGCGCCGGGTCCCGGACGCCGCCCCGACCCGCCCTCGGCCCTTCCTCATCTGCCGGCTCAGCGCAGTGGAGGTCGTGCGACGTCATCATCGACGCGACGAACCTCGCGCGTCCTCACCGGGCGCTAGCGCGCCCCTGCGCGTACTTAGCCCGGCTCCGAGATCTCCCGGTCCACTGCGCCGTCATGGCCACCGCGCCGGGCGTGTGGTCCCTCGTGGACCTCGCCTCCGTCAACGGCTCGATCCTGGTCCACCCGGACGGGTGAGCGAGACGCGCCGCCATGGTGGGCGTGCCCGCACACCGGCAGCGACCTCATCGACCTGGGCGAGGCGTCACGGTCGAGTTCGCGATGCGCTGATTCCGCGTGCGCCGAGGCGCGCGGATCCGCTGTGCGCGGGGCCCGCAGGCGAGGCGGCGCCGGCGGTGGACGGCGGCGGTGGACGGCCATCGCCGATCGGTTGACGACGGTGCTGGCCCCGTCCGACGGCTGTCGCAGGGCGGGGCCGGGGAGCCAAGACTTGGGGCCATGACGACGAACGGCTGTTTCGATCAGCTCCTTGACCGTCCTACGGCATGCAAGCGGGTCCTGCGAGACTGGACCTGCGGGATTTCCGACGGCGGCGTCCTGGCCCTGGCTGACAGTGGCGCAGCCGATCACCGTGGAGATCCTCCAGGGCCTGCGCGGCGCGACGGCGGTTCCGGCGAGTGCTGGGGAGGATCCCAGCGCTCCTCGCGCGCCTGGAGGCCCACATCGGCGTCGTCTCCCAGGCCTCCACCGACCTGGGCGACCTGACGGTGAGCGGGCGCATGTAGCCCGGCCTTCTACACCGGGCCGGCCGACGTCGCCGCCACCATCGGGCGGGTGGGCCTGGCCGACGACGCCCGCACCCGCGCCTCGCGCCTGTCCGGGGGCGGCGCGCGCTCGACGTGGCCCTGGCCGTCGTCAGCCGCCCCGAGCTGCTGTTCCTCGACGAGGCCCACCACCGGCTGCGCGAGGCCGCCGCGAGTTCTGGACGCTGGTGGAGGACCTGAGCGCCGACGGCACCACCGTGCTGCTGACCACCCACTACCTCGACGAGGCCGCGCCCACCTGGCCGACGACGTCGCCATCGTCCTGGGCGGGCGCATCGCAGCGAGGGCTCGCCCGGACCTGGCCCGCGGCGAGGCGACCTGACGTGTCTCCTGGATCGAGGGACGGCGCCGAGCGCACCGGGCGCACCACCGCCCCCACCGCCGTCGTGCGCGGCCTCGCGAGACCGCCTGGCCGGCCCCGGCGAGAGGTCCCCGGCCTGCACGTCACCGCGCCGAGCCTGGAGGAGCTACCTCGAGCTTGTAGCGCGCCACGAGGCCGCCGCCCCGCCGCCGACGCCCTCGCGGCCGCAGCCCGCGCCCCGCCGCCTGAGCCCGGGCCTCCGCCCCCGCCCCCGCCGCCTGACGCGGGCCGCCGCCCTCGCCGCCCGGCACCGAAAGATCCATCCACGTCCCCGAAGGTCTACCATGATCACCGCCGTCCCCGCCTCCGCCTCCCCGTCGCCCCGCTCTTTGTGCCCCCGGCCCCAGCCGCCCCGCCTGGGCGGGCCCCGCCGCCCCAGGCCCCCGGCCGGCCTTCAGGGATCGTGGCCGCCCTGGTCGCGTACCACGCTGCTCGGCTTCGTGCGCGAACCGGTCAGCTTCATCATGCAGTTCCTCTACCCCTGTTCATGCTCTTGCATCTTCCACGCGGTCTTCCCCGGCAGGCTCCTCGCCGGCGTATCGCCCAGTACCTGCTGCGGCGATGATCACCACCGGGATCGCTGACCACCTGCCCTGCAGAACCTGGCGGTGACTGGCAGCCGGGAGCGCGGGACCGGCGCGCTCAGGCGCCTGGCAGTGCTGCCCGCCCGTCGTGAGCCCACGTGGCGAGCAAGTGCGCGTCCAGCACCGTCCTGGCCCTGCTCAACGCCGCCATACTCATCCTCGTCGGCCACTGGGCCCTGGACATCGACCTGCCCGGCACCGCCGCGCCCAGGGGCTGCTGGCCGCCGCCATCGTCCTCGCATGGTCGCACCTGCACCGCCCTGGGCCTGGCGATCGGCCGCACCGCAGCGGGCCGCCTCAGGGCCTGGTCACCCCATCGTCCTCATCCTCAGTTCAATCTCCCGGCATCTTTGCTTCCACCTGGCCCAGCTGCCGACCTGGATGGTCGACTCCTTCTCCGTCCTGCCCGGTGCGCTGGTCCGCCGAAAGCTCATGCGCGAGTCGCTGCCCTCCACGCTTCGCCGTGGCCAGGCCCACCGGGAGCTGGGAGACCGGCAGGGGCCTGGTCATCGTCGCCGCCTGGCTGGTGGCGGCGTCGTCGCGGCGATCGTCGTCACCCGCCGCGATACGGTCGACCGGTGAGCGAGTCCGCCATGAGGGGACGAGATCCCCCGACGCTCGCCCGCCCCGGCCCGCCTCCCGCCGCGCCCGGCCTGGGCGAGCCTCCTCAGTGGCTCGACCCGCGTCATCATCCGACGGCGCATCAGCCTGCTCGACCTCGTGCGCCCCCAGCCGCCCGCCCGCCACGGGGCCGCCCTCGCCATCATCTGGGCGGCGGCCGGGCCCGTGCTCCTGGCGGCAGCGCGCCACGTCACCTGGGCGAGCATCCTGTTCTTCGTCGTCTACCCCCTCCTGTGGATCGTCCATCGCACCCGCCGCTCCGGGGTGGCGGCGACCGAGTCTTCTCCGTCGGCATCAGTGCGGCCTTCCTCGCGCGGCCGGGCCGACTGGGTCAGCACCATCGCCAACGGCGGCCTGTCCTGCCTGTTCTCCCTGTTCATCGGCACTGTGGTTCTGGCGCGTCACGGCATCTCCGCCGCCCTGGCCTCCGCCCTGGACAATGAGCGCGTCGCCCGGAAATCGGCCGCGCGCCAGGCGAGCTCGCCGCCGCCAGAGCGCGCCGCCGGCCGGGCCGCCGAGCACCGGGCGCTGGGCCCTGGTGCGACCTACCCTCGCCCCAGGGGTTCATCTCCGTCATCACTGGCCAGGCCGCCGCGCCAGGCGGCCAGGGTCGCGCCGGCAGGCCGCCGCCCGCCTGGACCAGATGGAGGCGCTCGCCGCGACAGCCTCGCCGGGCGCGCGCCCTCGTCGCCGGGGAGGGCCCCTCCGCCCTGCGCTCGGGCGACCTCGTCCGAGCCTGGCCCGCCTCGTCGACTCCCGGAGCCGGGCTCGACATCGGCCTCGACGCCCGCCCGCGGGACTGGCCCGCCCGTCGAGGTCGTCGTCCTGCGCACCGTCCAGGAGGCCCTGTCCAATGTCGCCCGCCACTCCCGCGCCGCGCGCTATCGAGGTCGTCGTCGCCGTCGAGCGCCTCGGGCGGACCGCGAACTGGCCATCACCGTGACCGACGACGGCAGGGCACGGGCGCAGCGGGCAGGCCGAGGCAGCAGGGCTGACCGGCATGCGCTCGCGCGTGGAGTCCCTGGGCGGCACCCTCACCGTCGACCCGCCCCGCGCCCCCGACGCCGACGGGCGCACGGAACGCGTCGTGGGCGAAGTCCCTGACACTAGCCGCCCTCCGACTCCCCGTCCGACCCCGAGCCGGCTCCCCGTGCGACCCCCGGACGGGCAGGCCGGAGCCGGGGCGGAGCGCATCAGGCTCCTCGTCGTCGACGACCACCGGTGAGTGCGCTCGGGGATCGTCGGCATGCTCGGCAGCGAGGAGGACCTGGACGTCGTGGGTCAGGCCGCCGACGGGCCGCAGCCGTAGAACTCGCCGGGGACCTCGCCCCCGACGTCGTGCTCATGGACCTGCGCATGCCCGAGCCTCGACGGGGTGGAGCGACCCGGCGCATTCTGGCCGCGGCCCCGCCCGCGTGGTGGTGCTGACCACCTACCGACACCGACGGCGACATCCTGCGGGCCCGTGGGGCCAGGGGCCATCGGCTACCTGCTCAAGGACTCCCCGCGCGAGGGACATCCTCGCCGCCGTGCGCGCCGCCGCCGCGGGCCTCAGCGCGCTAATCCACCGTCACCACGCGCCTGTTGGGGACGCGCCGCGCGTCCGGCCGCGGGGGTGCGTCCAGCCGCGACCCGGGCGCCGAGGCGCAGGTCACCTCTCCCGCGCGAGCGAGATCCACGCCGCCGTCTCCCAGGGGCCGGTCCAACAGCCAGATCGGCCGCAGGCTCTACATCACCGAGGCCACCGTCAAGACGCACCTGCTGCGCCTTCCTGGCTCGGCGTCGACTCGCGCGCGGCCGCCGTCACCGGGCGCTGCGCCGCGCTGCTGGACCTGGGCTGAGGCCGCCCGGACGGGCCGGGTCCGCGCCGGGCAGGCGGACCCGGACCGGCCGAGGCCAGGTCGAGCCGGGGAGCGACGGCGCCGTCAGCCCCTGCAGATGCTGGGCGATCCACTGGTCGATCGCGGCGTCCAGGGTGTTCAGGAAGTTCTGCTCGCCCAGGGGTGTTGACCTTGAAGAACATGGCCTGGCTGCCGCCCGGCGAGACGCCGGCGATGTGGACGTAGGGCCCGTCCTGGACGGAGGTGACGGTCATGCCCACGCGGTTGGAGCCGGTCCAGCTGTAGCGCTCGTACCCGCGCACGGCCCACCGCCGCTCTGGGTCTCAGGTCGACGGCGGCCTCCATGGAGGCGGAGGACTGGGCCATGACGCTTGTTCTCGATGAAGGCGACGACCTCGGGCGAGGGATCCGGTCACGGTGCGCGTTGTTGTTGCCGCGAGAACCTCCGTCGGGCGGGAGCGGTTGAAACGTTGCCAGATTATGCCCGACGGCGCCGGTCTCGCCGGGCGAACGGCCCTGAGCGGTCCGGCTCAGCTCTGACTCACGCCCACTGCGAACAGGGGCATGGGCCCCCGCGTCCCGCCGTTAGCCTTACCGGGCGTGCGCGCCCTGCTTCAGGCATTATCGGGCCTCCCCTGCGAGATCCCGATGGCGGAGCGGGCGCACCGATTTCCCGACTCGACGTGCCGAGGAAGAAACCAGCGAGTTGAACGCTACCGACCGCGCCCGCCGCGTCGTCGTCCTGGCCAGGACGAGGCGCGCGCGCTCAACTCCTGATACATCGGCACGAGGCACCTCCTCCTCGGCCTCATCCACGAGGGCGAGGGCGTAGTCACGCCAAGGCCCTGGGTCGATGGACATCTCTGGACGCCGTGCGCGCCAGGTCGTCGAGATCATCGGCGAGGGCCAGGCCGCCCCTCCGGCCACATCCCCTTCACCCCCGAGGCCAAGAAGGTCCTCAAGGCTCTCCCTGCGAGGCCCTCCAGCTGGAGCCTGATACATCGGCACCAGGCATCCTGCTCGGCCTGCTGCGCGAGGGCGAGGCGTGGCCGCCCAGGTCCTGACCAAAGCTCGGCGCGGACCTATCCACCGTGCGCCAGACCGTCGTGCAGATGCTCTCGGGCTACGAGGGGCAAGAGACCGTGACGGCCGGCGGCTCCGCTAGGGAGGGCGTGCCCTCCGGGTCAGCCATCCTCGACCAGTTCGGGCGCAATCTCACCGCCGCGGCGCGCGAGGGCAAGCTCGACCCGGTCATCAGCCGCCACAGGGGAGATGGAGCGGGTCATGCAGATCCTCTCCCGGCGCACCAGAACAACCCCGTTCTCATCGGCGGGCCGGCGTGGGCAAGACCGCCGTCGTCGAGGCCTGAGCCAGGCCATCGTCCACGGCGACGTGCCCGAACCCTGCGCGACAAGCGGCTCTACTCCTGGACGCCGGGCTCGCTCGTGGCCGGCTCGCGCTACCGCGGCGACTTCGAGGAGAGACTCAGAGAGGTCCTCAAGGGTGCGCACCCGCAACGACATCGTCCTGTTCATCGACGAGATCCACACCCTCGTCGGGGCCGGGGCCGCCGAGGGGCGCCGTCGACGCCGCCTCCATCCTCAAGCCCATGCTGGCCCGCAGCGAGCTCAGACCATCGGCGCCACCACCCTGGAGAGTACCGCAAGATCGAGAAGGACGCCGCCCTGGAGCAGCGCCAGCCGGTGACCGTCGAGGCAGCCCACCATCGAGGACCATCGGCATCCTCAACGGCCTGCGCGACCGCTACGGGGCCTTCCACCGCGTCGTCATCACCGACGAGGGCCATCGAAGACCGCCGCCAGCTCGCCGACCGCTGCATCAACGCCGCTTCCTGCCCGGACAAGGGCCATCGACCTCATCGACGAGGGCGGGCGCGCGCCTGCGCATCCGCCGCATGACGGCCCCCGGGCTGCGCGGATCGACGACCACATCGCCGAGGTCAAGCGCGAGAGAGTCGGCCATCGACGCAGCCAGGACTTCGAGCGCGCCGCCGCCCTGCGCGACGACGAGCGCCGCCTGGCCGAGCAGCGCGAGACCAAGGAGAAGGCCTGGCGCTCGGGCGACCTCGACCAGGCCGCCGAGGTCGACGAGGAGCTCGTCGCCGAGGTCCTGTGCATATCACCGGCATCCCGGTGGTCAAGCTGACCAGGCGAGTCCGCCAAGCTGCTCAATATGGAGTCGAGGCTCCACAAGCGCATCATCAGCCCAGGACAAGGTCCATCGCGGCCCTGTCCAGTCCATCCGCCGCACCCGCGCGGCCTGGAGACCCCAAGCGCCCGGCGGCTCCTTCATCTTCATGGCCCCCACCGGCGTGGGCTCACAGCTGGCCAAGGCCTGGCGAGTTCCTCTTCGACGACGGGACGCCCTCATCCAGCTGGACATGTCGGAGTTCGCCGAAGCGCACGGTCTCGCGCCTGTTCAGCGCGCCCCAGCTACGTCGGCTACGACGAGGCGGCCAGCTCACCGGAAGGTGCGCCGCATCCCCTTCAGCGTGGTCCTGTTCGACGAGGTCCGAAGGCCCACCGGACATCTTCAACTCCCTCCTCCAGATCCTGGAGGACGGGCACCTGTCCGACGCCCAGGGCCGCGTGGTCGACTTCAGAACACCGTCATCATCATGACCACCAACCTAGAGCAAGGACATCTGGCAAGGCCGTGGTCACGTGATTCCAGTCGAGCGGGCGCCATGGACTACGCAGGAGATGAAGGCCCACGTCAACCGCGAGCTCAAAGAGCCAGTTCCGGCCCGAGTTCCTCAACCGCGTGGACGACCTCATCGTCTTCCGCAGCTGACCAGGACGAGGTCCGCCAGATCGTCGACCTCGCGGTCGCCCGCCTGGACGCGCCTGGTCGAGCAGGAGATGACCATCGAGCTGACCGACGCCGCCAGGAGCTGCTGGCCGAGCGCGGCTTCGGCGGTGCTCAGCGCCCGCCGCTGCGCCGCGCCATCCAGCGCGACATCGAGGACGCCCTGAGCGAGAAGATCCTCTTCGGGGAGATCGAACGCGGCCAGAAGGTCATTGATCGACGCCGTCGGCGAGGGCGTCCTGGGCAGGATTCACCTTCCGCAGCGAGCCCTGGGACCCCGGGTCGGCTCCGACCCGCTCCAGCGCCGAGGTCGCCGCCCAGCAGGGACGCCGAGAGGGTCGTCGCCGCCGTCGGCGGTCCGCCGTGGGCGGGCGCGACGGCAGCGGGCCAGCGCCGCCGCGCAGGCGATCTGACGGCGGCGATCCTCCCGCCCTCCGGCGCATCCGCTTCCGGCCCCGCCGCCCCGATCCGGGCGGCGGGCGGGCAGCGGCTATCGAGACGCCGGCCGCGCCGCTCCGACCCCGCCGCGCGTCCACCCCAGAGGGACCAGGGCCTGTTAATCGTTGAATATATTGGGTGGATCATAGTTTCGCCCTCCTCAGCGCCCCGCCGCCCCGTGCAGCGCCCGCCCGGGGGAGGGCAGCGCCACGCCCAGGACGGACGCCGTCGATCATCCCCGCCTGCCCAGGACAAAGGACGACCCATGGCACAGTTCTCCCCGACGGGAAAGTGGATCTGGCGCACAAGCCGCAGGTGACCACGCCCCAGATCCTGCTGATGAACGTCGGCTTCTGGCATTCAGTACTCCTTCGGCGTACAGCAGAACGTCATGTCGCCCATCTACCAGTTCCTCAGGGCCTCCCCGACGAGGCTGCCCATCCTCAACCTGGCCGGTCCCGTCACCGGCCTGCTCATCCAGCCGCTCATCGGGGCGATGTCGGACCGGACCTGGTCGGACAAGTGGGGCAGCGCAGCCGCCCTTCTTCCTCGTCGGCGCCGTCGGCTGCTCCCGTGTTCCTGTTTCCTCTGCGCTTCGTCACCGCCGTGTGGATGGCGGTGCTGCGCCTGTAGCTGCTGGACGCCTCGAACAACACGGCCATGGAGCCCTACCGGGCCTTCATCGGCGACCGCCTGCCCTCAAGCAGCTCGCCAAGGGCTTCCTCGCCCAGTCCTGTTCATCGGCGCCGGCTCGGCCTGGCCGCCGGGACCCTCGTCGTTCTGGAGAAGACCTGGCGAGGCGCCACCGCCGCCGGCATCCCTACTGGGTCTTGGCGCCTTCATGGTGAGGCTCGGTGTGCTCCATCGGCTCAGTCCTCATCTCCGTGCAGTCACCGAGGCTGCCGCCCACCGCGAGGACCTGGCCGAGCTCGAGCGCAGAAGCGGGAGGAGGGCCCGCTTCGGCTTCGTCAGGGACGTCGGCGTCGCCATCGTCGAGATGCCCGCGGCCTGAAGAAGATGGCCCTGGTCTACCTCTTCCAGTGGTACGCCGCGAACGTCTTCTGGCAGTACCTGGGCCTCATGTGCGCCGTCACCTACTTCGGCGTGAACCTGTCCGACCCGGGGTACGCCGAGACCGAGGGCCTTCAACGACGCCTCCGGCTTCGCCGCCGGGCTCATGGTCGTCTACGTCGCCTGCACGGTCGTCGCCCTCTTCCTGGCGCGACTGGCCAACCGCATCGGCCCCAAGCACGTCCACACCGCGGCGCTGTGCCTCGCCGCCGTCTGCCTGGTCCTGCTCACCCGCATCGGCAGCCCCAGCCACACCGCGGTCCTCTACCTGCCCATGATCGGCATTGGTGTGGCCTGGGCTTCTGTTACAGGCGTACCCTACATCGTGGCCATTGAGATGATCCGCAAGGAGCGCCGAGGCGTCTACATGGGCGTCATCAATACGATGATCGTCATCCCCAGCTCATCAGACCCTCACCTTCGGTCCCATCTTACAAGCACCTGCTGGGCAACCACCCGCCAACGCCCTGCTCTTCGTCGCGCTCCTCGTGATCGCCGGGCTGCTCATCGAGTGGATCGATACGAAGAAGGACGCGGACCCGCTGGGTGCGCCGACGCCGTCGCCGCCACCACCGGGGCCGCCGTCGCCTGACCAGTCCCAGGAGGATGACATACGTGACCTACGACCATTGTCGCCGGGTCGGCGACCTGACGAGACAACGCCCACGTCATCGACCGCGCCTGCGAGATAGCGCGCCTGAACGACGCCGTCCTGCTCCCTCGTCGCGAGCTTCGACCGGTCGCCCCCGGGACCGGGCGCGCCTGAACGACGCCCCGCCGACATCCGCCCCGCCGAGATCGCGCCTGACCGAGGACGAGGCCTACAGGGGTCGTGGAGGCGCGCGACATCGCCGTCGAGCGCGGCGTCGACCTGGCAGGGGCGTCGTCGTCGAGGGGAGCCGTCTCGCCCTCACCCTCGTCGCCATTGAGACCCAGGCCCGATCTCGTCGTCGTCGGATCGCGGGGCGTGGACTCCCGCTTCTGGGCAGGCTCTTCGGGGCGGTGAGCATCCGGGTGCTGCCAGGTCCCGGTGCGACGTGCTCGTCGTCGTCGAGCCCGACGCCGCGATGGACTCCACCGCTGCCGCCGCCCTCAGGGCCGCCGCCAATTCCGTGGCCGCCGCCGCCGTCGACACCGCCGTAGCTCGTGTCGTGGCCACCGACGCCGCCGCTGCGGCGGAGTCCGCCGCTAAGACCGACGGGGAGCCGGCCGACGCCGACGCCGAGGGCCGACCGACGCCGACGCCGGGGAGGGCCGACCGACGCCGGCGCCGAGTCGAGCCGACGCCGGGGAGTCAGGGCGTCGCCAGATCGCCGAAGTCGAGCGTCGCCAAGATCGCCCGGGAAACTGGGCGTCGCCAGATCGCCGGGAAGTCGACCGACGCCGACGCCGGGAAAGCCGGCCGACTGAGCCGGTCCCGACCCCGGCGGCGGGGCGGTCCTGCACGGGACCGCCCCGCCGTGCTGCGCAGGCCGATGCGCGGGCGCCGTCGAGCGCGCCCCGCCCCGGCGCGGCGCGACCGATCTTCTTCAGGCGAACTCGGCGGGGCGGGGCCGGTTCGAGCTAAGGTGGGATTGTTCGATGCCGATCGTGACCTTCGCCGCGGGCGAGCCGGTCCCGATGGCGCTGAGAGACGAGCACCCCGCCCGGGTGCGCGACGAGCGAACGCGAATGGAACCGAGACCAGTCGCAGGCAATACCGAGAACCCGCGGTCGCAGCGAGGCCCCGCGCCGCCGCGGCCGAATGAGCGCGTCATCGCGCCGAGCGCCGGGTCGAGCGCGCCCGGCGCGAGCGAGAGGCAGCTGGCCTACCTGCGCCGCCGTCGGCGCCTGCGCTACGACGACGTCGTCGTCGTCGAGGAGAGCGACCCTGCGCCAGGCCATCCTCGGCTCCGTCGTCGAGCAACATCATGAGTGGTACGACGCGGGCGTCTACGCCTACGTCGTCATCTTCTCGGCCCCGGCCTTCCTGCGGGGCCTCCGGCACCGCCAGAACCTCTTCTCCCTGGCCGTCTTCGCCGTCACCTTCGTGGCCAGGCCCCTGGGGGGCGTCGTCCTGGGCCAGCTCGGGGACCGCCTGGGGCGCAAGGAGGTCCTCGCCTTCACCCTCATGATGATGGCGCTGGCGACCTTCGGCATCGGCGTCCTGCCGCCGGGCGCCGTGCTCGGCGTGTGGGCGCCCGTCCTGCTCATCTGCCTCAAGCTCGTCCAGGGCTTCTCCACCGGCGGGGAGTACGCCGGGGCGACCACCTTCATCACCGAGTACGCCCCGGACAAGAAGCGCGGCTTCTACGCCGCCCTGCTCGACTGGGGCTCCCTACGCATGGGCAACGCCCTGGGGGCCAACCTGGTCACCGTCCTCGCTGATCATCTGCCCCGGACGTCATGTCCCGATGGGAACTGGCGCATCCCTTCCTCATGGCCCTGCCCATGGGCAGGATCGCCCTGTGCCTGCGGACCCGCATCGGACACCCCGGCCTTCCGCGGCGCGGGCCGGGTCGACGACGGAGCCCGCCGACCTGGCCGCCGTCGAGACCGACATCATGCGGCCCAGGGGCCGCTGAGTCCGGGACATGATGCGCACCTACTGGCTGCGAGCTCCTGACCGCCATAGTCCTGGTCGCCGGCGCCAACGCGGTCGGCTGCGCCCTGACCTCCCTACATGCCGACCTACCTGACCGCGACGCTCCACTACGACGCGGGCACGGCCGCTGCTCACCCTGCCGGTCCTCGTCCTGGTCGCCTTCCTCGTGCCGGCGATCGGCTGGGATCTCGGACCACGTGGGGCGCGAGGCCCGTCCTGTTCTCCGCGGCGGTGAGCACCATCGTCCTGTCCGTGCCCGCCTTCAGGCTCATGGAGCACGGCGCCGTGTGGTCGACGCTGCTGGGCCTGGGCTGCTCGCCTACCCGGTGGCCGCCTACGTCGGCAACCTCGCCGCCTCCCTGCCGACCATCTTCCCCACCGCCTCGCGCTACGGCGGCATGGGCATCTCCTACGACATCGCCGTCGCCGTCTTCGGCGGCGCAGCCTCATCATGGGTCCTGGTCAAGGCTCACGGGCAACAGCCTCGTGCCCGCCTACTGGCTCATCGCCCATCCTCGGCCGCCTTCGTGGCCCGATCTTAACTGCGCGAGACCGCGCGCCGCCGCTGCCCGGCTCCATGCGACCGTCGCCTCCAGGAGAGGCCGCCGAGCTCGTCCAGACCCAGGAGGAGGGCCCGGACCTGGACGTGGGCAGGATCTTCGCGGCAGCGCCCGGCCCACCTGGTGGACACCGAGCCCACGGTCGAGGCCCGCGTGGAGCCGAGATCGCCTCCGCGGAGGAGGCCGCCTGGAGGCGCCTGGCCCACGCCCGGCGGGCCGCCGCGCAGGCCCGTCGGCGCTGCTCGCCGCCCGCCAGCGGCGGGAGATGCCGGAGATCGGGAGGCGCGCAGGGCGGCGGCGCGGCGCGTGCAGCCGGGCCGTTGGTCGGATCCGGCACCGCGGTAGCCCGCCCGGCGCTGCGCGTTTGGCCTAGGACCTCAGTCACGTACAGTGGCCGTGGCATGACGCGATGTCGCGTCGACCCCGCAACGAGATCGAGAGACGATGATGCCCAGTACGTGTACCGCTTCAGTGAGAGAGACAGGACCAGAAGGACCTCCTGGGCGGCAAGGGGCGAACCTCGCCGAGATGACCCGCCTCGGCCTGCCGGTTCCCCCAGCTTCACCATCACCACCGACGCCTGCCGGCCTGCGCGACGGCGCCGTGCCCGACGAGCTCGCCGTCCAGGTCACCACCGCCCTGCGCGAGGTCGAGGAGGAACTGGGCCGCGAGCTCGGCGCGAGCGAGGACCCGCTGCTCGTCTCCGTGCGCTCCGGCGCCAAGTTCTCCATGCCCGGCATGATGGAGACCGTTCTCAACATCGGGCTCAACGACGCCTCCGTCGTCGGCCTGGCCGCCGCCAGCGGCGACGAGCGCTTTCGCCTGGGACTCCTACCGGCGCCTCATCCGGATGTTCGGCAAGACCGTCCTGGACATCGACGGCGAGCACTTCTCGGCACGCCCTGGACGCCAAGAAGGCCGAGCGCGGCGTCAAGCTCGACTACGAGCTGGACGTGGACGCCCTCAGGCGGCTCGTCGAGCAGTACAAGGCGATCGTGCGCGAGCAGGCCGGCATCGACTTCCCCCAGGACCCGCGCGCCCAGCTCGACATGGCCACCGAGGCCGTCTTCGCTCCTGGAACACCAGGCGCGCCCCACATCTACCGGCGCCGCAGAAGATCCCCACGACCTGGGCACGGCCGTCAACATGTGCACCATGGTCTTCGGCAATATGGGCCAGACCTCCGGCACCGGGCGTGTGCTTCACCCGCGACCCCTCCACCGGGCGGTCGGCGTCTACGGCGACTACCTGGTCAACGCCCAGGGCGAGGACGTCGTCGCCGGCATCCGCAACACCCTGTCCCTGGCGGACCTCGAGCGCCTGGACAAGACCTCCCCTACGACGAGCTGCGCGCCGCCAGCCGCAGCTCGAGACCCTACCGGGACCTGTGCGACATCGAGGTTCACCATCAGGCGCGGCAGGCTCTGGCTCCTCCAGACCCGCGTGGGCAAGCGCAGCCGCCGCAGCCTTCCGCGTGGCCGCCCAGCTGGTCGACGAGGCTCATCACCATGGACGAGGCCCTCACCCGCGTCACCGGCGACCAGCTCAACCAGCTCATGTTCCCCCAGTTCGAGCGCACCGACGGCGGCAGACCTGCTCACCCGCGCCATGCCCGCCTCCCCGGGCGCCGCCGTCAGCCACATCGCCCTTCGACAACGCCAGGGCCATCGCCCGCTCCGAGGCCGGCGAGTCCGTCATCCTCGTGCGCCGCGAGACCAACCCCGACGACCTGCCCGGCATGGTCGCGGCCGCCGGCGTGCTCACCGCCCGCGGCGGCAAGACCTCCACGCCGCCGTCGTCGCCCGCGGCATAGGCAAGACCTGCGTGTGCGGCGCCGACCAGCTCGAGGTCGACGCCGTCGCGCAGGACCATCGCGGTCCACGGCCGCGACGACCTGGTCCTGACCTCCGACGACGTCATCGCCATCGACAGGCGCACCGCGACGTCTTCCTCGGCGAGGTCCCCGTCTCGGACTCGCCCGTCGCGACCTACCGCCGCGGCCTGGAGGCCGCCCTCGAGCGCCGCCGGCGACGTCGACGCCCGCAGAGCTCGTCACGAGCGTGGACCGCCTCGCAGGCCACGCCGACCAGGTGCAGCGCCTGAGGTGCGCGCCAGCGCGGACACCCCCGACGACGCCCGCCACGCCATCACCGCGGCGCCCAGGGGCGTGGGCCTGTGCCGCACCGAGCACATGTTCCTGGGCGAGCGCAAGCAGTACGTCCAGAACCTCATCCTCGCCCGCACCGACGAGGAGCGCCGCCGGGCCCTCGCCGCGCTCCTGCCCCTGCAGAAGGGCGACTTCGTGCAGATGTTCGAGACCATGAACGGCAAGCCCATGACGGTGCGCCTCATCGACCCGCCCTGCACGAGTTCCTGCCCGACCTGACCGAGCTGAGCGTCAAGGTGGCCGTGGACCGCGAGCGCGGCGAGCTCGACCCGGCCGACGAGGCGCTCCTGGCCGTGGTGCGCCGCAGCCACGAGGACAACCCCATGCTCGGACTGCGCGGCGTGCGCCTGCTGCTGACCATGCCCGGGCTCATCGAGCTGCAGGTGCGGGCCATTGCCGAGGCCGCCGTCGAGCGCCTGCACGCCGAGGGGCGACCCGCACGCGGAGATCATGATCCCGCTGGTGGGGTCGGTGCGCGAGCTCAGATCGCGCGCGAGCGTACCGAGGCAGTCCCTGGCGAGGTCTCCGCCGAGTCCGGCTTCGGCTCGACTTCGATCGGCTGCGTGATCGAGGCTGCCGCGCGCGGCGGTGTCCGCGGACACGATCGCCGAGGAGGCGGACTTCTTCTCCTTCGGCGCCAACGACCTGACCCAGACCACGTGGGAGCTTCTCGCGCGACGACGTCGAGGGCGTGTTCTTCAGGAGTACCTCGACGAGGGCGTCTTCGGCGTCTCCCCCTTCGAGACCGTCGACAGGCGCGGCGTGGGCGCATGGTCGAGATGGGCGTCGAGCGGGGCCAGGCCACCAAGCCGGGCCTGAAGATGGGCGTGTGCGGCGAGCAGGGCGGCGACCCGGACTCGATCCAGTTCTTCCACCGGACGGGCCTGGACTACGTCTCCTGCTCGCCCTTCCGCGTGCCGGTGGCGCGCCTGGAGTCGAGGCCGCGCGGCGTCTTCTTCCGCAGGCCGCCGAGGACTGAGGAGCTGAGCGCGCCGGCGCCGGGCCTGCGGCTGCTACGCTCTGCGCCTCGCGCGCCCTGCCGCGCGCTCCGGCGTGCGTCATGGTCCGGACTGCCCGCGGCGCCGGGCGCCGCGGCTCCGCGCCCCGCCGCCGGACGCGGGGGCCGGGGCCGCGGTCGCGAGCACGTCGCCAACCGCCGAGCGCGTCACTTGACCCGCGAGATCGTCACTTGCCACGACTCGCGACTTGCCACGCTACACTCTCGCAGACGTGCTCGCGGGTCTAGGTGAGCGATCATCGTCAACGCACCTCCCGGTGAGACTTCTCGCGGCTGCAGCGCGAAGGGCTCAGGCCGTCACCGTGCGCGCGTGCCGGGGGACTCGCGCGCGCTTCCGGCGGGGCTGCGGGGAGGCGCCGCGCGTCGAGGGCTCGCCCCGCCCATCGGCGGTGGAAGGTGGCTCCCGCGTACTTTTGCAGGGTGCCCGTCGGGCTCGGCCGTCCGGCTTGAACAGCGTCATTCCGCCATTCTTCCAACCCGGGTGGTCCGAGGATGGGGCGTCAAAGATATGCGCCGGCCACCTTTTTCTCGCCGCCAGAACCGCTCAACAATGAACCGCGACACCCGCCGGCGAAGGAGTCGCGCGGACGATGTGCGCGCGTGCCGAGGCCGATTGGGACAGGGGCTACATCGCCGCCTTCGCGTCGGCCTCCGCATGCCGGAGGCCCAGGGCGGCGGGCGACGCTCACCCGCCGCCCGGAGCCGGTGCACCGGTGCCGACGGCCGTGACCGCGGCGTCGGACTCGCCCTCCCCTCACCCGCCGCGGGCCGGTGCGCGCCGCGGACGCCGACGGTAGGGTCGGCCCATGGGCGACCCGCGCTTCCTCCTTCACGTCACGCAGGCCGACCGCTGGCCGGCCGTCATCAGCAACCTGCGCAACCTCGCCAACCAGGGCCTGTCCTCCCGGGTGAGGGTGATGATCAACAGGACGGCGATCTACGCCGTGCAGGGCGATCAACGACTGGACGGAGGCGATGCGGGAGGCCGCGCAGGACGGCGCCGTCTTCGAGATCTGCTCCCGCTCCGTCGCCAACCACCGCCTCCCCCCGCAGACCCTGCCGGAGTGGCTCACCACCGTCGATGCGGCGATACCGGCCATCGCCCGGTACACCGCCGAGGGTGGACCTACGTCAAGCCCTGAGGGCGGCGCCTTCGGGCGAGGCGGCGGCCGCGAGCGGACGGGCGCGACGACGGCGAGCGGCTCCCGGGCGGGCCGCGGCGCTGACGGGCGACGATTCCAGTCCGGGGTGCGGCGCCCATCGCAGAGCGGGCGGACGGCGGTGCCCGCGTCGGCGGAGTTCGCCGGACGGCGGAGCGTCGGGCAGGATGAGCGTCATGAGCATGCCGACGACGCCTTCCAGCGGGGGAGCCTCCGGCAGAGTCGTGCCCGACGGCGCGCACCGAGCCACCGCGGCCTCAGCCGCCCCGACGGGTCCCCCCGGGCCCTACGCGCCGGCCCGGTCCACGGCTTCGTCGGCGCCTCGGCCTCCTCCCGGCCTCCGCCTCCGCGACCTCCGCCGCCTCAGCCGCCTCGGCCCCGCGAGGCTCACCGCGCCGCGCCGCACCGGGTCAGCGCGCCGAGGCCGCCTCGCCGCCACCGCGGCGCCCCGCCAGCGCTGCCAGCGACCGCCGGTGCGCCGCAGACGCCCTACCAGGCCAGTGCGCTGCAAACGCCGTACCAGGCCGGTGCGCCGCAGACGCCCTATCAGGCCGCCTCGCCGCAGACGCCGGCCCCGCTGGCGCGCGCCCTCGTCGAGGCATTGAGGCGTCGTCGTCGGCAAGCGCGAGGCCGTCGAGACGACCGTGGCCACCTTCCTCGCCGGCAGCCACCTCCTGGTCGAGGACGTCCCCGGCGTGGGCAAGACCACTCTCGCCCTGGCGCTCGCCCGCTGCCTGGAGCTGACCGCCAGCCGCATCCAGTTCACCGCCGACCTCCTGCCCGCCGACGTCACCGGCGTGAGCGTCTACGACCAGTCCACCGCACCTTCCCGCTTCCACGGGCCGATCTTCGCCGGCGTCGTCGTCGCCGACGAGATCAGCCGAGCCACCGCCCGCACCCAGTCGGCGCTCCTGGAGAGCCATGGGGAGGGCATGTGAGCGTCGAGGGGACACCGCCCCCTGCCCGGCCGCTCATGGTGGTCGCCACCCCGAGAACCCGCTCGACATGGAGGCACCTACCGCCTGCCCGAGGCCCAGCGCGACCGCTTCGCGCCCGCCTGACCATGGGCTGCCGGAGCCCGAGGAGGCCGCCATGCTGCTGGCCCGCGGCGCTCGACCGCTCGACGCCCTGCGGCCCGTCGCCACCCAGGACGAGGCCCAGCGCGCCCGCCGCACCGTCGCGGGCCTGCAGTCGACCCGCCGTCGCCCGCTGCGCCGTCGAGCTGGTGGCCGCCACCCGCCGCGACCCGGCCCTCCTCTGGGCGCCAGCCCGCGCCAGACCTCAGCTCCTGGCCCCACGCCCGGGCGCGCGCCGCCATGGACGGGCGCGGCTTCGTCTCGCCCGACGACGTCGCCGGGCCGCCCCCGCGGTCCTGACCCACCGCCTCATCGGCCGAGGCGCCACGTCTCCCCGGCCCCGCACCCACGAGGCCGCGGCGCAGGCCCTGGCGCGAGTCGTGTCAGCGACCGCGGTGCCGGGCCGGCGATGACCCTCCGACGACTGCGCCCCGCCGTGCCCCTGGTCGTCCCGACGGTGCACGGCTGGTGGCTGCTGGCCCTGGCCTGGCGCTGGGCGTGTCCTGGCGCCTGACGGACCTGGGGCTGATGCGCTCGGCGGCGGTCCTGCTCGCCTGCCTCGCCGCCGTCGCGGCGCTGGGCGCCCTGCTGCTGGGGGCGGCCAGCCGCTCGCTCGTGCGCATCGCCGGGCCCGACCAGGGTCGTGGCGGGCGAGTCTGGCCGCTGGCAGGCCCGTGCTGGCGCCCGCATCCCGCCCTGGGTGCAGGGCGAGCTGCGCATGCGGGTGGGCGGGCTCGGCGCGAGCCTGTCGCTGTTCGCGCCCCGCCCGGGCCGACGGCGCCCGACCCCCGGCCCCGGCCCCGGGACGCACTGGCCAGCACCCGGACCCCCAGGCTCGGCGGGCGGGCGGCCCGCCCCGCCCGCCGTCGTGAACGGGTGGCCGACGTGGTCGACGCGGACGGGCGCGGCCTGCTGCCCCTGGAGGCCCGGACCCTCGTCCTGCACGAGCCGCTGGGACTCGCGAGGCGTGCGCCGGCGCGCCGTCGGCGCCCTCGACGTCGTCGTCCTGCCCGAGCGCGTGGAGGTTCCGGCCGCCCTGGCCCCGGCCCTCGACCGCGGCCCGGCGCGCGGAGGACGAGGCAGGGGAGCTGCGCGACTACCGGCCCGGCGACTCCTGGCCACGATCCACTGGAAGCAGTCGGCCCGCATCGACCGGCTCTGGTCACCTCCGTCAGCGCCTCGGGCTGGTGCGCCCGCCGCCTCTGGTTCGACCCGCGCGCGGGCTCCTACGCCGACCGGGCCGAGCAGGGGCTGGCCCTGGCCGCCGCCGCAGGCGTCCTGGACTCCTGGAACGACAGCGCCGCCAGCTCGAGCTGCGCATCGGCGCGCGCGCCCCGCCGCGCCGCCCGGCAGCCGTCGAGCTCGTCGGGTCCTCGCCCTGCTCGACCTGGGCGCCCTGCCCGCCGCCGCGGCCGGGGAGGCGGCCGACGCCGACCGGTCCGCGCCCGAGAGGCAGCCGAGCGGACGGTCGAGCTGCTCGTGACCGGCGGTGGCTGGGAGCCCGCGCGGACCGAGGAGGTCCGACGCCGACGGCGCCCGGGGTCCCCGGGCCCGCGCGACCCGCGCGTCGTCCTGCAGGGCGCGGGCGGCGCCGTGGAACTGAGTGGAGCAGGGGCGCGCCTGTGAGCCCCCGCCCGCCACTCGCCCGGCCGCCCCGGCCCCCGCCCGCCCGCCCGCCCGGCCCGCCGCCGGCCGCCCACCGACCGCCCGCCCGGCCCGCCGCCGAGCCGACCGCCTCCGGCGGGCGCCCCAGTCGGCCGTGCAGCAGGCCGCGGTCGTCGTCCTCAGGGCGGACCTCGAGCCCCGAGCCCGCGCGCTGGCAGCCGCCGGCCGCCGCCCTCATCACCCTGGTCGCCTGGTGGGCCGCCCTGGTCGCCCTGGAGCCGCTCTTCTCCCCCGGGCCCGTGGCGCGGGCGCACGCTCGCCCTGGTCGCCGTCATCATGCTGACCCCGGCCCTCGTGCGCGCCGTCCGCCCCGCGCGGGACCTGGTCGCGGTGCTGGCCGCGTTCCTGGCGAGGGGCGCCGCCCTCGCCCTCCTCCTCAACGACCTGGGCGCCCTGGACGGCTGGCTGAGGACCCCTCGGCCCCAGTCTGCACGCCATCGGCGGTCCTGGTCAGCAGCGTCCCGCCCGTGGACGTCGGCGCGGTCCTGGGCAGGGGCGTCCTCATCGCAGCGGCCCTGCTCTCCCTGGCCTGCGTCCTCATGTCCGACAGCGGGGCCCGACGTCGTCAGCGCGACCGCCCTCGTGCCGGGGATCGCACTGCTGGCCCCGACCCTCATCCTGGGCCGGGCGCCGCGCGCGCACCTGGTCCTGACGGTGGGCCTGTGCGTGCTGCTGCTCGTCGTCGTCTCCGCGCCGCGCGGCTGCGGGTGCGCAGGCTCCCGGCTGCGGGCCGCCGGGACCGCCCCTGGGCGACAGGGGCCTCCCGCCTGGTCACGGCCGCCCTGGCCCTGATCCTGGCCATCAGGGGTCCTCAGGCGGGCGCTGCCGGTTCCCGCCCTGCCCTGGTCCCAGCCCGGCGGCGCCTCCGCCCCCGAGGTCAGGCTCACGCTCAGCAGGACCTCGTGCGCGGTTCGAGCGCGCCGGTCCTGCAGTACTCCGGCCTGGAGTCAGGGACCTCGGTCAGACTCACCCTCGCCGTCATCGCCGACCTCGGCGGCGACACCTGGACGCCCCTGGACGACGCGCGCCGGGACGCCGCCGTCGACGAGCCGCAACCGGCACCGGCGCCGGGGCCGGGTGCTGACCCCGGCAGGGGCGCTGCACGCGGCCGGCGCCGGCGCCGCGGACATGGAGAAGGCCTGCCCGTCGTGGAGGTGAGGTCACGGGCATGCGCTCACTGGCTGCCCGTGCTCAGTCCACCCTCACGGTCGACGACGGGCAGGGGCGTCGACCTGGGCGACTGGTCCTGGGTGTCCGGGCACGTCGACGGCGCTGAGCGGCGGCTCGAGGTCGCCACCGGCGCCCGGTACCGGGTGCGGGGGTGGAGACGCCGTCGCCGACGCCAGGGCCATCCGCAGACGCCCGTGGGCATACCGGCCCCGACCCCGGACGCCCGGGACGCTGGACCCGTACCTCGAAACTGCCCGCCTCCACGCCCGGGGTGATATCGACACCGCCCGGGCGGTCGTCGACGCCGCCGGGGCCGGTTTCCGACCCCGCCGCCCGGGCGGCGGCCCTGGCCGCCTGGTTCACGGCAACGGCTTCGTCTACGACGAGCGGGTCCCAGCTCCTTCGACGGCGCGGCGGGCTCAGCCTCGCCCGTGCAGGTCGTCGCCTCCTTCCTCAACGAGGCGCACCGGGTGCTGCGTCCACTACTCGGCCGCCTTCACGCTCATGGCCCGCAGCCTCGGCCTGCCCACCCGCATCGCCGTCGGCTACGCCTCGACCTCGACCGCCGCCTCGGCAGGCGACTGGGTGACCGTCGGCGGCTCCCAGCTCCACGCCTGGCCGGAGGTGTGGATCGACGGCGTCCCAGCTGGCTCGCCTTCGAGCCCGCCCGGCGGCATCGAGGGGGCAGGTCGGCGCGGTTCAGGCGCCGACGACCCGGCGGCCCCGCCCACCGCCACGCCGTCGGCGCAGGCCGAAGCCGACCGCGCCGGCCGAGGCAGGGAGACGGGCGCTCGGCGCATCACCGGCACCGACGCCAGCGCGGCCGGGCGCCGCGCGCGGCGCTCCCCGCGGACCGGGCCGGCGGGGGCAGGGGCGATGCCTCGACCTGCGGATCCCGCGCTCGTCTGCTGGTCCTCCTCCTGGCGGCGCTCCCGGGGGCTGGTCCGGGCGCTCCAGCGCGCTCGCGCCGTCGGGCCGCGGTGCGGCGCGGGCCCCAGGCCCGGGGAGGCGGCGTGGCGCGAGGCTGGTCGCCACCGCCGTCGACCTCGACCTGCTGCGCCGCGGCACCCGGCTGCGGGCGCGCACCCCCGAGGCCCTCGCCGAGCACCTGGCGTACAGAGCTGGGCGGCGCGGCCCGGGGCCGGGACAGCCCGACGCGGGACAGCGCGGACGGAACCCGGCGCGGCGGCGGCGGCCCGGGCGAGCGGGCCGCCGGACGCTCGCGCGCGCTGACCCGCCTGGCCCGGCGACGTCGTGGCCGAGCGCTACGGCACCGCGCCGGCGGATTCCAGGCGGCGCCGTCGGATCGAGGACGACCTGGGCCTGGTGACCCGCGGTGATGGGCGCGACGGCTCGCTCGGCCGACGTCTCCTTGCCAGGTGTGCCGAGGGGTATGGTGGGTGGGCGGTTCGCGGAAGCGTGATGGCACCGTGACGTGAGAAGATGATGTTGCAGACGGGTCTACCTGCGACCCGGTCACCGCGGATGGATGGGAGAAGGGGCGACGATGACGCTGTTCGAGCTCAAGGACGGCCGGCTCGGCCCTGCCAGTCCCGGACGTCCCGCCGACGACGGCGCAGCAGGGGTGAGCCCTGGCCGCCGTCGCCACCAGCTCACCGAGATCCTGGGCTGGCCCGTGCTGCCCATATCCTGGTCGCGAATCGAGGCGGGGACGCCCTCACCGCCCTGGATCCCCATCGGGCAGGGTCATCCACCTGGAGTGCTGCGGACGCTGGACGCCTCCGCCCTCCCCTAGCCGCGCATGGCCCGCCAGGCCGAGGCCAGCGCCCTGAACCGGACCGAGCTGAGCGCCCTGTACCCGGGGGGCGCCGGGATCTTCCGCCGGGACTGGAACGCCTTCCGCGCCTCGGCCCCCGAGGGCGCGCGGCCGGGTCCGCGGCTCGTCATCGTCACGGCCTTCCTGGCGGCGGAGGTGCGCGCCGGCGCGGCTGCTGGCGGGCTCGGGGTCGAGATCCGCGTGCTCGACGTGAGAATGGTCCGGGGGACGGCGGCGGCCGGGAGCGGATCCTGGTGGGCGTGGAGCCCCTGCGCACCGCCGGCGCCGGCGGAAGCGCCGGGAGACGCCAGGGAGTATGGGATGGGGAGCCGGACGCGGGAATGTCGGCGGTGCGCCGGTCGAGGACGGCGGCCGTCACGGGACAGGTCCCGGTTGCGGAGCCCTCGCCCCGGCAGATGCCCGACACGACGGTGATGGCCCCGGCGACGCCCACTCGTGGTCCGGGGCCCTCCCGACAGGCCGACGGGAACCGGGGTGCTGCCCCGCGATGACAGGGTCCGGACCTGGACGCCCGACGGGTCGACGCCGCCGGGGGCAGCCCCATCAGCGCGCGCGTCGGCGCGCAGCGCCCGGAGGCCAGAGGGCGCCCGGTGCTGCCAGCGGGCCCGAGGCGGCCCAGACTCGAGGGGCCGGGCACCGTCGGCCAGAGCGGTCCAGGGCGGCCCAGGTGGTCTCAGAGCCCGAGGCCCGGCGGCGCCCGTGACTCAGCTGGCGACGGTGCCGGTCAGGCAGGCCAGCGGCCTCGTGTCGCCGTCGCATGTCATTCGCATGCCGGCGGGTGCGACGTCGCCCGTGCTGAGCCCGTCAGCTCCGCGTCCGTGGCGAGCCCGTCGCCCGCCGCGCCGCCCCCTCCGCCGCCGGCGCTTCCGTCGAGGCGTCGCCCCAGCGGCTCCCGGCGATCTGCCGACGGCCCCCTACTCGGTGGCCTCCCGCCGCGCAGCGCCGACCCTCCATGCCCGCCTTCTCCCATCAGCCCGCCCCGTCGTCGATCGCGCCCCCGCGCACGACGACGCCGTCGCGACCGCTCACGCCCGCGGCCGATGGCGCAGGTGGCGCCGCCGCGCCACGTCCGCGCCGGCCATGGGCTCCTCCCGGCCCCGGCGGCCCCGTCCCCGATCGAACGGTCCGAGACCTCCTTCGCGCCGTCGGTGGTGCCCCCGCGCGTGCCGACGTCGTCGCGGTCAGCGACCCCGTCGCGGCCCGCTCACGCCCGCCGAGCCCATGCCGCCGGTGGGTGGGCGTCCTCCTCCCGGCAATCGCCTCCTCCCCGGCGACCGCGTCCTGACCGAGCGGTTCGCGCCCTCCTTCGCGCCGTCGGTGGTGCCGCGCGCGTGCCGACGTCGTCGCGGTCGGCGATCCCGTCGCGGCCGCTCACGCCCGCCCGACCCATGCCGCCGGTGGTCGCGCCGTCGGCGGTGACCTCCTCCCTCCCGGAGGATCTCTCCCGTCGAGCTGTCCGCGGCCTCCTTCGCCCCTGACCATGCCCGATGACGACCTCGTCGGCGTCGTCGGCAACCGTCGCCGTCGGTCTGCGCCCGCCCGCCTCGTCCGGCATCGTCCCGCGTCGGCCGCGTCATCCGCCGCCGTCGGTCCCGCTGCCGTCGGCCCCGTCCGCCCTGCCGTCGGCGCTCTCGCCCGCGCCCCCGACCCGCGTGGGCGCCTTCTCCGATCATGGGGGGCGCCGTCGTCCCGCCGGTCGGCAGGCCGTGTCCTGGCTCGACGAGCGGCATGAGTCGAGGCCCTGGTCGAGGACTTGCGCGGTCCGCACGCCGTCGTCGACAACGTCGACAGCAGGGGATTCGATCGAGGCGCGCCTCTCATCGCTCGGCGGCGCCCGTGCTGAGGGGCCAGGCCCACCGTTGCGCCCGGCGCGCCCGCCCTCTCGGGCCCTGGCCGTCGTCGCCTCCAGGGTCAGAGACCCCCGCGGCTCTCGTGTGGCGCAGCGCCCGCCGCGGCATCAACCACGAGGCCGTTCTCAGCGCCGACGGGTATCTCACTCTGGCCGACGGCCGTCGCTCACCGATCCCTCGCGCGCCGCCGATGAGGTCCCAGCACGCAGGACACCGACGGGTGGCGGGTCTGGCGCCCTCGGCCCCGGCGGTCCGAGCCTCGGCGAGATCCTCCAGTCCGAGTCGCAGGCTCCAGCCGAGCCGCGCCACGGCGATCCCGTCGTGCGCAGGCCGAGACCGCGGACCCGCGCCGAGCTGCGGGCCCGCGACCAGTACCGGGACCGCGACCGGATCGGCGCCTGACCCTTTTCGCCCCGCCCCTGCCGTCCTGGCCGCCGACTGACGGCTGGCCGGTGGCCCGGTTGAGTGCCGACCGACCGCCGGCGAACCGTGCGCGGCGGCCGCTTGACGCCGAGACGTGCATTTTGCACTCGAGATGTGCACTTCGCACTCGAGAGCGACGGTTGAACTGCACTCTCGAGTGCAAAATGCACGTCTCGGCGAAGGGAGAGATCGGCCCGCGAGCACGTCGCATACCCGCAGAGATCGTCACATAACCCGCGAGCACGTCTGCTAGGGGTACGTGCTCGCGGGTTGAGTGACGATCTCGCAGATCCCGTGATCGATCCCGGCGGGCGCCGGCGGCGTAACGACGGCAGCGGCGTCGGGGATGAGGGCGGCCGGGCGCTCCCGGGTGCGTTAGCGGTGTCCGGCGGCGGGCGCGTCGAGTACTGCACCGGCGCAGGCGCCGCCGGGCGCGTCGAGGCGTGGAAAGGTGGCGGCGCTTAACTTTCGGGGTGCGGCGGCTCCCGCGCTCATGGGAATGGCGTCATTGCGCCACTTCCCGGGGCAGGGAGGGTGCGGGACCGGGGTGAAAAGATATGCGCTGGCCACCTTTTTCGTCTCGCCAGACTGCCCGCCACCGGCCCCGCCCGCGGTACGCCGTGGAGGAGGTCGGCGAGAACTCACTGCCGCACCGGGCACCGCCCGGGCACTGCCGCCCGGGGAACTCGCCCGGCGGACCCGCGTCCGCTACGCCCTTTTCCCTCTGCTGCGCCTCTGACCCTTCCTGTACGAGAAGGGAGCGTAACGAAGGGCGGAGGAGCGCAGCAGAGGGAAAAAGGCGTGCAGACGACCCGGGCAGCGACCTCGTGCCCGGCGCGTGCCGGCGACCCGGGCAGGTCAGCGCCCGCGTCCGCGAGCGGGCAGCGCCGGCGTCGGGCCCAGGGCCCACATCGCACTGGGTCTCGCGCCGGGCTGTCGCACCGGGACCGTCACGCAGGCCCAGCCGCTCCCCAGCCAGTCGACCTCATCCGCCAGCGCCGCCGACCACACGGCCCACCCGTGCCCGCCCTCGTACTGGCGCGTGTCGACCTCGATGCCGGCGCCGCGCGCCCCGTTCCTGACGCTGGCACCGCGGACGCGTACTCCTCATCCTGCCTTCCGATCGAGATGAGGCCCGCGACGCCGTCGTACCGGCCGGGCGGCGCCGCGGCCATGAGGCTGAGCGGATCGTTGGCCTCGTAGGCCGCGCGGTCCCCCGCCGAAGCCGCGGTCGATCGTGCGCTGCTCGCCGCCCAGGGTCGGGTGCTCCTCGGGGCTCATCGCCAGGAAGGTGCGGTAGGACTCCGGGGCGCGGGTGACGACCTGGAGGGCGCAGGTCCCGCCGTTGGACAGGCCCGCGATCGCCCAGTGGGAGCGGTCCGGGTCGACCTGCAGGTGCGTGGTGATCCACGTGGGCGTCCTGCTGCAGGGTAGGTGGCCGCCCGCCCCCGCGCGGGTGTCCGAGCACAGCGGGTTGCGGTAGGGGCTGCCCAGGGGTCGACGACGACGACGACCGGCGCGAGCCCCGCGTGCGCCGCCGCGTAGGGCGTCCATCGTCTCCTCGAGCGGCCGATCTCGAGACCAGTCCTGGGGCTTCCGGCTGACCCGCCATGAGCACCAGCACCGGCAGGGGCAGGGGCGCTGGGCGGTCAGGTAGGCGGGGGCAGGTAGAGGAAGGCCTGGCGCGGCGAAGCCGCGCGTGCCGGACTGGTCGCCCGCGGGCACCGTCGCCGTGACCACCGCGCCCTCGGCGGCAGGGTCCGACGGCGCCGTCCAGCTCGCCAGGGAGCGGCCCGGCGCCGCGCTCGGGGGCGCGGGGCAGCGGCGCCGCGGCGGGCAGGGGAGTCCAGGGGCGTCGTCGGCACGCCGAGCCCCAGCACGGCGGCGAGGGAGGGTAGGCGCCGAAGAAGGCGTTGATGGCCAGGAGCGCGGCCGCCAGCGCAGCCGCCAGGCCCGCGCCCGAGCCGGCCATCCGCGCGAGCCGGGGGTGGCGGGCGCGGGCGCGCTCCCGGGCCGCCGCGAGGTCCCCACCCGTCGCGGGGTCGCCGTCGCGCGGCCCGCCGCGGGGCCTCCGCCCGGAGGATCTGGCACGCCACCAGGATGACCCGCCCGTCCAGGCCCACACGGCGCTCCCGGCGCCCTCGGCCACCGGGTGCCAGATCACCTCGACGATGAGCCAGGCGACGGCGGTGACCGCCAGCGCCGCCGCCGGGACCGCCGCCTGGCGCAGGGGGCAGGTGCCTCGTGCGCGTCCACCACAGGGAGGGCGACGACCACCGCCAGCGCGCCCAGGCAGGCCCAGGGGACCCACGGGCTGAGCAGGCGCACGTGCCTCGTCACGGCCGCGATCGTCTCAACCACGGGCGGCCACCACCTGGGCGAAGCGGGCGGCCTGCGCCGCCGTCAGCTAGGCACGTGAGGCGCGGGCGATGGCCACCCCGACGGACGGCAGGTGGACGACGTCGGGCACCGCCAGAACATGGGCACGGTGCGCGGGCAGAACTTGCGCTTGAAGGGTGCAGGGAGGCGAAGCCGTAGGCCGGCTCCAGCATCTGGGCCAGCAGGTCGAGCATGGGGTCGAAGCGGGCGGCGCCGACGTCGTCGGTCCCGTCGCCGTTGAGGTCCCCGGAGAGCCCGAGCGCGCCAGGGCGCCCCCGACAGCGACAGCATCTCCAGCCCGCGCGCCTGGGCGTCCTGGGCGGCGCGGGCGATGAGGGAACTCGATGGCGGGGCGCCACCCGCCCTCGCGGCGGCGCATCACGTCCAGGGTCAGGCCGATGACCCGCCCGTCCCGGTAGACCGGCATCCAGGAGGTGACGGCCTGGACGGTGCCCTCGGCGTCGACCGCCAGCAGGAGGCGGGTCTCGTCGTCGTCGATCTCGGTCAGGCCCCCGAGGTGAAGCCCATCTCCGGCAGCGCCTTGTCCCGCGCCCAGCTCTGCGAGATCGCCCGGATCTGGTCGCGCTGGCCGTCGGGCGCCTCGTCCCAGCTGGTCCACACCGCGGTGATGCCCTCCCGGCCGGCGTGGTTGAGGGCGGTGCGCACGTCCTGGAAGGCCTTGCCCCGGAAGGCCAGGTCCGGCAGGTCGATGACGGCCTCCTGCGCGACCTGGGACCGTCCACCCGAGCTTGCGCGCGGCGAGCATCGTGGGCTCGTGGACGGAGTAGAGGGCGGGCACCATCCCCGCCTGGTGGGCGTAGTGGGCGAGGCCTCCACCGTCGGGGATCCTCTCGGGGTCCGCGGCGGGGTCGCTCAGGGTCAGGGCCACGCCGGAGCCGGCGCGGAAGGCGAAGCCCGACTCCCCGTCCGGGCTCGTCCAGGCCTCGTTGCCGGGCCAGGTGAGCATCCACCCCAGGGTGCCCGGCCCCGTGCGTGCGCACGAGCGCCTTCAGGTCCGCCCGGCTGGCCGACGCCGTGACGGCGGGCTTTGCAGCGCCGCCCACGTGCAGACGATCGCCGAGGCCCAGGCGGCGGCGGGGCACCAGACGGCGGCCACGTGGGCCAGCGGCCCGACGGGGAGTCAGGACCGGGACGAGGAAGCCGACGGCGGAGGCGGGCAGCAGGTTGATGACGTAGTCGATGGCCAGGTCGGGCAGGGTGGCGGTGGGGTGGACTGCTGCGTCGCCGCGCCGCCCAGGACGACGCTGAGCGCCCCGAGGGCGATCACGCTCACCACCAGAAGCCGATCGCGGTCCGGATGACCCCGGGCGGGTGTGCGGCCTCAGGTGGTCGTGGTTCCACACCACCAGGAGGATGACGGCGATATTGAGGGCCAGGGGCAGGATCAGGTGCTTGAGGCGAGCCAGGACGGGGAGATGGGGCGCAGCGCCGACTCCGTCTCCAGCCCGATCGCCGCGGCCGACAGCACGGAGCACAGGGGCCAGGAATCCCTGGAGGGCGATCGTGCCCCACGGCGGCGGCGCGGCGCCGCGCGCAGCCCGTCGCGAGCGTGAGCTGGAGGAACAGCGGCATGAGGATGAGGACGGTGCCGCCCAGCTTGTGGTGGACGCCGAACGAGGTGGGCAGGATCCCCGTCCGGGCGTCCGACAGGGGCCGAAGGGCTCTCTGGACAGGACCGTGAGGATGAGGACCCGGCCCAGGCGCGCAGACGATGAGGGCCACCATGTTGCGCTCGGAGTGCGGGGTCGAGGGGATCGCGGTGTCGGGGTGAGCGGTCGGGCCAGGGGGCCGGCGAGGGACGATGCCGGCGCTGACGGCGCCGAGGCCAGGCGATGGCCGTGGGCTTGCCGGTGACGCCGACGATGAGGATCGCGGCGAGGAGGGTGAGCCAGTGGATGCGCCGTCTCCACGTCGCGTTCATGGTCCCAGCCACCACCATGAACGGGCCCAGGAGGAGCAGGCTGACGCCGGCCACCGAGCGCGAGCAGCTGCCAGCCCCAGGCGGGCCACATCGGGGCGATGATCGGGTGGCACACCAGGGGCCAGGCCGACGCCGCAGACGTGGGAGGAGGGCGGTGACGAGGAAGCGCCGGGCTCCCAGGCGGCGCTCCATGGCGATGCCGAGGGTCAGCAGCAGCAGGAGCCCGATCAGGGGGTGTGCGGGCGAGCTCATCAGGCCGTCACCAGGGTCCACAGGTGCTCGGGGTGGTGCGGGTCCGCCGCCAGCCAGTGGAGCGCGGGCGGTGGCCGGGGGCCGGGGATCCGGTTCTGGGCCAGGAACGCGATGAGGAGCAGCGCGGCGAGGACGGCGCAGACCCGTCCGCTGCGGATCCAGGCCCGCCCGGTCCGGGCGGCGGCGACCAGGCGCGGGCGTATGCGATGAGCGACAGGGGCGTCGAGGTCGGAGTGTGAAGGCACAGGGGCCCATCGTGGACCCAGTCGGGCCCGAGAGCCTCCCTCCAGCGAAGGAAAACCGCCTCCTTCTTTTTCCTCATCATCGCCGAGACCGGCGGGAACAGCACGCGAAACCGGCGGAAAAGTCACGCAGGACCGGCGGAAACCGCTGTCGGTGTGGGATTGCACCCGGGCGCGCACCCGGGATCGCGCGCCCGGGCATGCTCGACCGGTGGCGGGACTCGGCTCCCGCCGTCGGCCACGATCCCGCGCGGCCCCTCAGGCCCCGGCGAGGGATCGCGCAGGATCGCGTCCATCTGGTCGGCCTCGATGAGGAAGCCGTCGTGGCCGTGCAGGAGGCCACGGTCCGGCGGCGGGCGCCGAGGGATGCACCGGGCGAGCTGCTCGGCCTGCCCGGGCAGGAACAGGCGGTCGGAATCGACGTCGACGACGAGGGTGCGGGCCGTGATGGCGCCCAGCGCCGCCTCGGTGCCCCGCGCCCGGCGCCGACGTCGTGCACCATCATCGAGTGGGTGACGATGAGGGTAGGGAGTTGGCGTCGAGCGGGCCAGCAGCTTGCCGGCGTGGTGGTCGAGTGGGACTCGACCTGGTAGCGCCCGCCGACGGCGGGGTCCTCATCGCCCTGGTGGGGCCCGCCCGAAGCGGGCGTCGAGGCTCGGCGGCGGACCGGTAGGTCGTGTGCGCCAGCGCCAGGCCAGCCCAGGCCGCGCACGGGCCGACGGCGTGGGGTAGTAGTCGCCGTCGAAGAAGTAGGGGTCGGCGACGATGGCCAGCTCCTGGAGGTGGCACCAGGCCAGCTGGTCCGCCGTCGTCGAGGCGCCGGTGGCACGAGCGCCAGGTTGCGCACCCGCCCGGGGTGCCCGGCCGCCCACTCGACGGCGCGGTGCCCGCCCAGGGAGGCGCCGATGACCAGGTGGAAGGCGTCGATGCCCAGGGCGTCGGCCAGGCGGGTCTCGGCCTCGACCTGGTCGCGGGTGGTCAGCCACGGGAAGCGCGACCCCAGGGGCGCCCGTCGGGGGCGGTGGAGGAGGCCCGTCGAGCCCTGGCAGCCGCCGAGGATATTGGCGGCGACGACGAGTGGCGCTCGGTGTCGATGGCGCGCCCGGCCCCACCAGCGTGCCCCACCAGCCCCGCGGTGGGGTGCCCGGGGCCCGCCTCGCCGGTGACGTGCGAGTCGCCGGTCAGGGGCGTGCAGGACCAGGACGGCGTTGTCGCGCCGCAGGGCGAGCTCGCCCCAGGTCTCGAAGGCCAGGACGGTGCCCGGCGGGACCTCCCCGGACTCCAGCGGCATGTCGCCGATCTCCAGGAAGCGGCGGCGGCCGGGGTCGTCGCCGGGCCGCCAGGCGCCGGTGGGGGAGCGGCGCGGCGGTCGACGAGCTTGGCCGAGGCGGAGCCGACGCCGGGGGCCGGGGGCTGCGACACACTCATGGGATCATTGTGGCCCGCGCCCGGGGCGCGGAGCGAGAGCGCGCCGACGGCGGCGTCCGGGGGCCGCGGGGCGCCCGACGCCGCCGGGCCCGCCCGCGGCGGGCTCAACCGGCCTCGTCCGCGGACGGGAGCGCAGCGGCGGATGAGCGCCGCCGCGGTGGCGGCGCCGGAGGCGATCAGGGGCCCAGCCGGGGGCTCCGTCTGCGGGCCGGTCGGCGAGCAGGTCGGCGCCGAGGGCCGAGCCGACGGCGGAGCCGATGTATATGGCGGCCATGAGCCGGGCGACGATCTGCACCGAGCGCTCGCGGCGAACGGCAGCAGGTAGGTGTGCAGGCCCGCTCGGCGGCTGACCGGCCCGGCGGCCAGGTCGTCCTCAGGCTGGCCACCGCCGCCAGGCCCCGCTCGAGATCGGCCAGGATGTCGTCGATGTGCTCGATGCCCACGCTCAGGCGCACCGTGCCGGGCCGTGATCCCGGCCCGGGCCAGGGCGTCGTCGTCGAGCTGGGAGTGCGTCGTCGTCGCCGGGTGGATCGCCAGGGAGCGGACGTCGCCGATATTGGCGAGGTTGGAGAACAGGCCAGGGGCGTCGATGAAGGCGGCCCCGGCCGCGCCCGCCCGCCCGCCAGCTCGAAGGTGAGCACGGCGCCGGCCCCGCGCGGGCAGTACTTGCGGTGCAGCTCGTAGTAGGGGAGTCGGGCAGGCCGGAGTAGCGCACCGAGGCGACCTCCGGGCGGCCGGTCAGCCACCGGGCCACCGCCAGGGCGTTGTCCACGTGCCGCTCCATGCGCAGCGAGAGGGTCTCGATGCCCTGGGCGACGGGAAGGCGTTGAAGGGGCTGGCGGCGAAGCCGAGGTCGCGCTGGCCTCGGTGTGCAGCTTTGGAGGATGAAGGCCATATTCGCCCTCAGCGCCCCGCCGACCCCCAGGTCGCGGGCGTAGACCAGACCCGTTGTAGGACTCGGTGGGGTGTTGAACCCGGGGAAGCGCTCGGGGTCGGCGGCGTAGTCGAAGTTGCCCGAGTCACGACGACCCCGGCCACGCAGGAGCCGTGCCCGCCCAGGAACTTGGTGGCCGACTCCACGACGATGTCCGCGCCCACTCGATGGGCCGGGTCAGGTGGGGCGAGGCGATGGTGTTGTCCACCACCAGGGGACGCCGACGGCGTGGGCGGCCGCCGCGATCGGCTCGATGTCGAGGATGTCGCCCTTGGGGTTGGGGATGGACTCGCCGTAGAAGGCGATGGTGGTCTCGTCGGCCAGGGCCGCCCAGGCGTCGGGGTCGGCCGGGTCGGCGACGAAGCGCGCGGTCATGCCCAGGGCGCGGCAGGGTGTGGGTGAGCAGGTTGGCGGTGCCGCCGTACAGCGACGGCGAGGCGACGACGCTCGAGCCCTGCCCGCCCAGGGTGAGGAGGGTCAGGGCCTCGGCGGCCGAGGCCCGAGGCGACGAAGTGGGCGCCACCCGCCCTCCAGGGGCGGCGATGCGGCGCGACGATCTGGTTGGTGGGGTTGTCCAGGCGCGTGTAGATCGGCCCGAGCGAGGCTGAGCGCGAAGCGGTCGGCGGCCTCGGCGGCGCTGGGGAAGACGAAGGAGGTGGTCTGGTAGATGGGGATCGCGCGCGAACCGGTGTCAGGTCGGGGTGTGGCGGCCTGGACCTGCTTGGTCTCGAAGCGCCACCCGTCAGTCGGCGGGGTGGGGGCCGGTGCGCTGGGCTGGGTCATGGGTGCTCCTGGGCGGTCTCGGCGCTCTCGGCTCAGCAGTGGTCGGGCGTGCCGCCGCCGCGCGGAGCGATGGAATCGCACCGGGTGTCGTGAGGACTCACAGACCAGCGGGATCGGCGCGCTGGTGCGGCGAGGCGCGGTCGGCGCACCACTGGGCCGACTGTGGTCCTGTGAAAACTGTTGTAGGTGTTTTCTTGGGCGGCGAATGTGGCTAATGTTCTGGGTGAAGGCGTGTCCGTTCGGAGGGCGCGTCGGACGGCGATGGAGACGATGTGAGCCGGACGCGAGCAGCGCGGTGGCGCCGCCGTATCACCCACACCTCCTGACCGTCGCGGCCCTGACGATGACCGCGAGCCTCCTGAGCCCGATCGCCACGGCGGACCAGGTGACCCAGGACGACATCGACAAGTCCAAGGACCAGGAGCAGACGACCTCCACGTCCATAGCCGACCTCGAGGTCCAGATCTCCCAGCTCAGCGCGGACCGCGACACCGCCCAGACTCTCCGCCCAGTCGGCCAGCGGGGACTACCTCGAGGCCCGCCGCTCGACAGCGCCACCACCGAGGCGGGAGAGCCGCGGAGCAGAACGCGGTCGACGCCGCCGCCGCGACCGAGACCGCCCGCAGCGGACTCGGCTCCGTCGTCGTGGCGACCTATCAGGAGGCCGGCAACCCGCTCGACTTCCTCACCCCGTTCCTGACGAGCGATTCGCTCGCCGACCTCACCGAGGCCGGGTCGTCCTGACCCGGGCGGGGAAAGCTCCATCATCGAGGTCCAGAACGTCGAGGCCCTGCAGGCCGTCGCCGACACCATGAAGGAGATCGCCAACGACAAGGTCGTCGAGAAGAAGACCGCCTCCGCCGAGGCCGAGAAGACCAAGACCGATGCGGAGACCGCCGCGCAGAACGCGGTGAAGGCGGTCACCGAGGCCGAGGACCGGCGCGCCGATCTCATCTCCCAGCTCGCCCAGCAGCGCAACACCACCGTTGAGCTCGAGACCCAGTACCAGGACCGGCTCGAGGCCGATCGCAGGGCCCGCGAGGAGGCCGCCGCCAGGGAGGCCCTCCAGCAGCAGCGGGCGGCGGCCGCCCAGTCTCGGCCGATCAGCAGCCCACCGCCCAGCCGTCGGCGCCGGCGACGCCGTCGTGAGCCCTCCGCCACCGCGCAGCCGGCGCCGGAGCCCACGCCCGAGTCGCAGCCGGCGCCGACGGCGGCGCCGAGCCGTCGACGCCCTCGCCCGCCGCCGGGAGCCCTGAGCCCACCCGACGCGCGAGCCCGCGCCGATCCCGACGCCGTCGCCCTGCGCCCGAGCCCGAGCCCACCCCGACGCCCGAGGCCACGCCCGAGCCGACCCCGAGCCCGACGCCGTCGCCCACGCCCTCCCGGCCCGGGCCCTGAGCCCTCCCTGACCCCGGAGCCGACCCCCAGGCCGAGGCAGCCCGAGCCCGCGGGCCGACCCCGAGGCCGAGGCCGGAGGACCGCCTGCCGCCGAGGAGCCCGAGCCCGAGCCGGCCCCGGAGCCCGAGCCCGCCCCGGGCGGGGCCCGAGCCTGCGCCCGGAGCCGGGCCGGAGCCATGAGCCGGCTGGGCACGAGTACGGGGCGGGGGCCGATACCGCCATCAACACCGCCTACTCCTTCCTGAGGGTGCCCCTACGTCTGGGCGGGCAGGTCCTACGACGGCGTCGACTGCTCCGGCCTGACGATGCTGTCCTACAACCCGCGGGCATCTACCTCACCCACTCCTCGCGCGTCCAGTACGGAGAGGGACTGCAGGTGCCGCTGTCGGACGTGCAGCCGGGCGACCTCGTGTTCTGGTCCGAGGACGGGACGCAGTCGGGCATCTACCACGTGGCCATGTACCTGGGCGACGACCAGATGATCGAGGCGCCGACCTTCGGCATGACCGTGCGGGTCACCTCGATGCGCTACTACGGGGCCATGCTCACGCCGTGCGCCCCTGAGCGCCTCCGAGACGCAAAGCGGGTCCGGACCCCCAACGGGGCCCGGACCCGCCGTCGTCGCGCTGTCATCGCATCCGCCCGGCGCCGTCGGCCGCCTCAGCGCCCCTCGCGGGCGATGCGCTCGGCCTCGCGCTCGTAGGAGCGGCGGATCTCGTCCTCCGCCTCCTCGCGGCCCACCCAGTGCGCGCCCTCGACGCTCTTGCCCGGCTCCAGGTCCTGTAGACCCTCGAAGAAGTGCTGGATCTCCAGGCGGTGGAACTCGCTGACGTCCTCGATGTCCGTGCGCCACGAGGCGCGCTATGGTCGGCGCTGGGCACGCACAGGACCTTGTCGTCCCCGCCCTTCTCGTCGCGCATGCGGAACATGCCCCAGGGCGCGGCAGCGGATGAGGCAGCCCGGGGAGGTGGGCTCCTCCAGGAGCACGAGCGCGTCGAGCGGGTCGCCGTCCGCGCCCAGGGTGCCGTCGATGAAGCCGTAGTCATCGGGGTAGCGGGTGGAGGTGAGACAGCATGCGGTCGAGCTTGATCCGGCCCGTGTCGTGGTCCACCTCGTACTTGTTGCGGTTGCCCTTGGGGATCTCAATCGTGACGTCGAACTCCACGGTGGCTCCTTCATTGTCGTCCATGGCCGGCCTGGCCGCCGCCCTCGATCCACCGCCTCGCGCAAGCGCCGCCTCAAGGGGACGGCCCCTGATGGCACTAGTGTGGCCTAGCAATGATGCCCATCGAGGCGAACCCATCAAGCCGAATCCCGTGACCTCTCATCTTCGAGGAGCCGTGCGCAAGGCCACCATCGCCGTCCTGACCGCCGCGACGCTCGTCGTCGGCAGCGCCTGCTACGGGCTGGCGGACGCCCTCGGACCTGGCTCCCGGGCCGCTCAGCGCGGCGGAGCCGAGTTACGCCGTCCAGCCCTTCCCCACCCCGAGCCCCGTCGAGGCGCCGGGCCCGCAGATCACCGGCCTGGCCGCCGACGCGCCGACGCCGTCGGCCCCGGTCCTGAGCGGGTACGCCGGGACCCTGGCCGGCGACTCGCTCATCCCAGGGCGACCACCGGCGTATCGGTCATCGACGTCGCCACCGGGACCGAGCTCGTCGACCAGCAGGCCTCGCGCCGCTCACCCGGCCTCCTCCAACAAGGTCCTCACCGCCTGGGCGTCGCTGTCCGCCCTGGGCGGGGCCACCCGCATGGGACCCGCGCCGTCCTGTCCGGGGCACGGTCACGCTCGTCGGCGGGGCGATGTGCTCCTGGCCGCCGATGCAGGCGACCCGAGCGCCGTCGTCGGGCACGCCGGCCTCGGCGACCTCGCGCGGGCGGCCGCCGCGGGCTGACCGGGCGAGGGCGTGACCTCCGGTCGGCGTGGCCTCGACGACACCCTGTTCACCGGCCCGGCGTGGAACTCCGGCTGGGGTCCGGCAACGAGGCGTGGGTCGGCCAGATCCAGCCGATCATGGTCGACGTGACCGCCTACGGCAGCACCGGCTACCCGCCGGCCCCGCCATGGGAGGCGGCGGGCCTTCTCCGGGCGCTGAGCGCCGCGGGCATCACGGTCACCGGCGAGGTGGCGCGGGCGCGCGCCCGCCGGTGCGACCAAGCTCGCCTCCGTCAGTCCGCGCCGCTGGCCGACGTCCCTGTCCGTGTCCATCAAGGCCTCCGACAACGCACCATGACCGAGGGTCCGAGGGCGCGTCTCTGGCGGCCGCGACCGGCCGCGAGCCAGTTTCACGGGGCGAGCGCGGGCGGTGCGCGAGCAGCTCCAGGCCGACGGCTTCGACGCTGACCGGCTGACCCTGGTCGACGTCTGCGGCCTGGCGAAGGGGACAAAGGTGCCGGCGCGCCTGCTCGCCGAGTCATAGCGCGGGCGGCGGGGCGCGGCAGCGCGCGCGCGCGACCTGCTGGCCGCCCTGCCGGTCCCGGGGCCTGGACGGCACGCTCAGCGACCGCTACGTGGGCACCTCCGCCGCCGGGGTGGTGCGGGCCAAGACCGGTTCGCTGGACCAGACCGTCTCGCTGACCGGCACGGTCGTGACCGCCGACGGGCGGCTGCTGGCGTACTCCGTCATCATCGACGGGTTCCCGGAGGGGCGGCATGTGGTCCGCGCGCACCGCCATGGACAACGACCTCATCGTCCCACTCTCCGGCTGCGGCTGCCCGGGCTGAGGGCGCGCCGCCCGACCGCCCTCACCGAGGACACGCGGAAACGGCGCGCGAGACCGGCGGGGAAGACACGCGAGTCGATGCATGCCGCCCCTGTTCTGCCGGGGCCGGCCGCGACTCGCGCCCGCCGGACGGGCGTGGAAGACTTCTCCCGAGGCCCGCCGCTGAGGAGGCAGATGCGATGGACGCCCCAGGACATGACCGATGAGCTCGCCCAGATCCTCATCACCGAGGAGGAGATCGCCGCGCGCCTGGACGAGATGGCCGCGCAGATCGACGCCGACTACTGAGGGCGAGGACCTCCTGCTCATCGGCGTCCTCAGGGCGCCGTCTACGTCATGGCGGACCTGTCCCGCCGCCTCACCACGACGTCCAGATGGACTGGATGGCCGTGTCCTCCTACGGCTCCGGGCACCAAGTCCTCCGGCGTCGTGCGGATCTCAGGACCTCGACACCGACCTGACCGGCCGCCACGTCCCGTCATCGTCGAGGACATCATCGACCGGCCTGACCCTGTCCAGCTCGCGGGCGACCTCTCCAGCCGCGGCGCCGCCAGCGTCGAGATCGCCACGCTCCTGCGCAAGCAGCCGAGGCCGAGGTCGAGTGGACGTCGAAAGTACGTCGGCTTCGACATCCCCGAGTTCGTCGTCGGCTGGCCTGGACTACGCCGAGCGCACCGCAACATCCCTTCATCGGCACCCTCAAGCCGGAGGTCTGCGGCAGCTGAACGACGGCCAGCCCGTGTGCGTCGGTGGTCAGGTCGGTCATGGCGGTCGGCGGTGTCGGTGGTTGGGCGGACCAGGTGTCGGTGACCGGGACGGGCGGCGGGCGCGGAAATGGCGCTCTGGGAGGATCGTTCGCGCCGGCCCGTCGGACGTCCCGCCGGTTTCCGCATAATTCCGCGGTTCGTGCGCCGCGCCCTCGGGATGGGCGGAACGATCCTCCCGGAGCGCCAGGAGTGGGGCCGCGCCCGCCCGCCACCATCACCACCTGACCGGAAGAACGCCGCACCAAGAGACTTGACCCCCGATGAGACGATAGTCGCGCCCGCGCGCGCGACCGCCGCATGCCGCCCGGCGCGACCCGGGTCGAGCCGCCCCGCGCCGTCGGACAGCAAGGAGGAGCCCGTGCCCGCCACCGTGTACGTGCGCTTCGACGTCGACGCGCCGGTCACCGCCACGCCCCGCCGCCTGCACGCCGCCTGGGGCCGCGTCCTGGACCTGCCCGGGGCCTGGATCCCCGCGCGCCGCCGCCTTCCCGCCCTGGCCCACCGGCCGCCGCACGGCTGGCCGCCCCAAGCCCTACAGCCTGGGCGAGATGGTGCGATCGGACACCGCCTTCGGCGTCGAGCTGCGCTTCCTGGACGACCGCCTCCTCGACACCCTCGACGCCTGGCTCTCCTGGGGCGGCGTCCTGCCCGGTGGGCGACGGCAGGGCGCGCACCTCGCTCGCCGTCGCCGCCGAGTGCCCAGGTCCTGGAACAGGCCGACTGGGAGGAAGCTGGCCGCCGCCGACGCGCACACCGCCTGGGACATCCGGATCGTCACGCCCACGGTCTTCACCTCCCGCGGCGAGCACATCGCGGGCCTCACGCCCGCCAACCTGGCGACCAGCCTCCTCCCGCTGGCGCCGGTGGTCGCCGCGAACCGCGCCGTGGCTGCCCGAGCGCGACCGCCCTCGACGCGGTCCTGACCACCCGGGACTCGACCTTCCGCGTCGACGTCGCGCTGGGCATGCCCGTCCGCGACGGTCGCGGGCGCCTGTCCGACCGGCGCATCCCGGCCCGCGCCGGCCGGCTGCGCGTGAGCGGGCCGACCGGCTCGGAGGCGACCGCCGTCTTCTCCCGCCCTCATGGCGCTGGCCCGTTACGCCAACGTCGGCTCGCACACCGGCTTCGGGATGGGCGTCATCGACGTCAGTGCCCGACGGCGCTGGCTGAGGCGGGCACGGGGCGCGGGCAGGGCGCAGGGACGCCCTGCGGCGGCCGGACACCTGACTCCGCGAGCGCGCAGGTTTCTGCGCGCGACTCACAGCGTGGTCATTGACGTGCCCCCGACTTCCGCGAGCGCGCAGGTTTCCAGTCGAACGCGCGGCTGGGAGGTGCGCTCGACTGAAGCCTGCGCGCTGCGAGAAACGGCGAGCCGGCTCCAGTTCGCCCAGCACTGCTGGTCCGGTGGCGCCTGTGCGCCCGCCGATGCCGTCATCCGGCCGGACGTTTCGCCGAGATGTGATTGCACTCGAGAATGACAGTTGGAACTGCACTTTCGAATGCGAAGTGCACCCTTTCGGCGAAAGGCGTTCGGGGAGACCGGAGACACGGCCCGTCAGATCGCCGGGCGGTGTACTCGCGGGTCCCGTCCGTCGTCAGGGGCGCCCGCCGTGGCCGCCAGTCGACGGACCGCGTCCCCGGCAGGCCGCGGACGCAGTTTGTCCAAATCTGTTGCAAAGGCCCCTGATCGTGCCGGAGCGCCGGAAGAGAATCGTTGATATCCGCGCTTCTTCTCGCGGCCGATCCCGTCCCGGAGGCCTTTTGCAGCAGATTCGGACACGCCTCGCCGTGACCGTCCAGGGGTCACGCGTCCCACCGGGGACAGCGACGCCCCACCGCAGCGAGCCCCAACGGGGAAATGATGCGGCATCACGCTGGTGAGAGAAAAGCTCATTGGTCCTGGAAGGAACGAGCGGCGGCGAAGACCTCTTTGAACCGGTCCGCGGCGAGCGCCTCGGCGGGTGAATCGTCCCCGAGCTCTGGGTTGGCGCCCATGAACCAGGCGCGCACGTGTGCGGAGAGTCGGTGGCGACGCAGCTCCAGGTAGATGCGGAAGGCCTCTCTTATCCTGCGCTCCTTGACCGCGCGCGGGTTGGCCGATGCGCCGCGGGGACCAGCGGCCGACCGTCTCCGGCGCGACATCGGCGATGAGGGGCGACGAGACTCGTTCCCAGGGTCTCGACCAGCGTGTTCGTCACTGTTCGCCAGTCCGATGTGGTCGTGCGGTGATGCGCCGTACGGGCCTGGATCAAGGGTGATGTCGTCATGATGACAAGGATCATGCCTGCCTCATGTTGGTTGCAAGGAGGGTCTTATGTCGATCGTATGTCGTCCACAGATTGTCATACGGCGATGCCCGGGCCGCCTGCACAGTGCCGCCCGGCGGCCCCGGCCGAGACACCACTACGCGAGCGCGACGAAGCGTTCCAGTCGAACGCGCGCGCCGCAGCGCGCGCGTTCGACTGAAACCTGCGCGCTCGGAGAAACTGGCACGAGGCCGTCAGCCCGGCCAGGGTGCGGTCGCGGCGGTCGGGCCGTGGGCGGAGATGAGGACGGGCGGCAGCCTGACCGTCTCGCCGGGCGGACATGAGCACGTCGTCGAACACGTCCAGGTGCGACAGGGCGATGACGTCGGGCCGGACGCGATCCAGGGCGTAGCGCAGCACTCGGCGTCCCAGGGGGCGGTGCGGAACTCCCCGGCCCACCGGCTGGTGGTGTTGTGGGCCTCGACGACGCCGAGGTCGGCCTCGTGCGGCAGGGGCCCGCGCCCGTGGCGGGTCGCGTGGTGCGCATGGCGCCGACGACGCGGACGCGGCGGCCGGCGCCGGCGCGCTCGCACAGCTCGACGGCCCAGGCCGGCGTGGTCAGGGACCAGGTGGTGTGCGGGTGGGTGCCGAGGTCCTGGTCGAGCATGAGTCCCTGGGCGCCCTCCACGACGACGTCGCCGGTCGCGATCATGTCGAGCAGCCTCGTCGGTCACGACGTCGTAGACGCGGGCGAAGCAGGACCGCAGGTCCTGGGCCATGCCGGGTCAGCCAGTCGGCGTCGACGCCTCGATGAGGTCGCTGCGCTCAGCGTACCGGGCGAGGTGGTCGGCGATGACGGTCCGGGTCGCTCATGTCGCCGGCGCGCAGCGGCACCGAAGCCGAGTGGGCGTGAGGCGATGGTCTCGCCGAATCCGGTCAGTGGACCCGTGGCGCTCCGGCCCGCGGGCGGACTCACGCGCCCGGTTGACGATGACGTCGCAGCGGTGGTGACCAGCGCGTCGCGGTGGACGCGGACCCGGGGCGCGGGCGGAGGGTCGGGCGCGCGGCGGTGCCCGGTGTCGAGGCCCGGCGCGCCCGGGCGGGCCAGTCGACGGTCCGCGGAATCCGGGGGCAGGGACGGCCCTAGAATCCCGAGACTCCCCGGTCGAGCCGTCCCAGCCCCCGCCCGCCAGCGCCCGGGACAGGGCGCGCTGCTCGTTGACCGCGGCCAGCGGGTCGATGGTGCTGCACGGCCCGATCAGGAGGCGGCTGGCCAGGCAGCCCGACCCGAAAGGTCGAGAAGGTGTGGTGGACGCCGTCGGCGATGACGTTGTGGGCGGCCTGGTGCCCGCCGTTGAAGCGCAGCGTGTTGCCGATGCCCAGGCGGCGACGGGGCGTCGACGGTCGCGCCCGCCTCGCCCCATCCCAGGCCGACGACGATGTCGATCACGGTCATCCTCCGGGTCGGCGCCGCGACGACGCCGCCGGCGGGCAGGCCGACGGGCCAACAGCGCGGGCAGCGGTGGCGCGGCGCGGTGGCGAGGCGCCGCTGCGCCGCCGAGCCGGCGCCGGCTGCACGGCGCCGGGCGCGGCGTCAGCACGCAACGCCGTCGAGGCCGCGCCCGTCGCCGACGCCGACCAGGGCGCGGCCCACGCGGACGGCGACCTCCTCGCCGGCGGCCTCCGGTCAGGTCGTCGGCGATGGTCGGCGGCGTCGCGGCCCTCGGCGTAGCCGATGAGCGCGGCGATGGTCTCGGCGATGGTGCCGGGGTCCCGACGACGAGCACGTGGTCGGGGCCGAACAGGTCGGTGTGAAGGCCTCGCTGTGCTGCATCCGGGCCGCCGCGTTGTCGATGAGCAGGATCCACACATCCCACTTCGGTGACGGCGCGGGCGATGCCCTCGAAGGAGATGTCCTCGAGCAGCGGCTGCTCGTCGCCGACGTAGGTGCGGATCATCTCGAGGTCAGCGGGACCTGGCGCTCGTCGCCGATGATGATGAGGTGGCCCTTGCGGCCGCGCCTTCGAAGGCGTCGGTGCTCACGTGCGCGGCCGCGTAGTACAGCAGCAGGTTGGAGGTCTCGCCGTTGTTGCCGCCGCCCAGGCCCTCGAGGAAGATGAGGTCGAGGTTGTCGTCGATCCGGTTGTCCGACTCGAACTGGCTGATCTGCAGCGGGGCGCGCTCGTGCGCTGGCGGCGTCGCCGTAGGCGGCCACGGCGATCTGGGGTCGGTGGCGCAGCGCTTGTCGACGAGCAGGGAGAAGAGGGTCTTGAGCTTGGTCAGGACGAGCGCGGGATGCTGCCCATGGAGCCGGTCTCGTCGAAGCCGACGATGATCGGCGTCGAGGCGGGGTGCTCGTCGGAGTCGCGCGACTCGCGGATGTTCTGGCTGGCGGCGTTGAGCCGCTTGGGGTCGAGCTTCTCGTGCACGCCGGTGGCGCGGGCGGAGTAGTCGAAGGTCGCCCCGCGCGGATCTTCGCGCCGGAGACGGCGCTGTAGGTGGCGGAGGACCAGGTTCCGGATCCCATTCGTGTCTCCTTGCTGTGCTGATGCGGTTGAATCGGTGGTCAGATGGCGACGGCGCTCGGCGCGGCGAGCTCGTGCCAGGAGCGCCGGCCGAAGTCGGTGTGCAGGGCGGTGCGGGTGAGTTCGAGCGTCTGGGCAGGCCGGCGGGGCGCAGGCCGGTCTCGTGCAGCAGCTCCCCGATCCTCGGGGAGGGTGCGGAGCACTCCAGGAGCGAGGAGGCGGCCTGCGCCAGGGACAGGCGGACGTCGGCCGGTTTGCCGGCCTTGTAGGGCGGGCGGCGTGGCGAGGTGGGGGGCGACGACGAGGCGGTGCCCGGATCTGACCGCGGTCCACCAGCCGTCCAGCCGCAGTCCGTGCTCGACGGGTTCAGGGCGATGACGCCGGGGGCGATGTCGCCGTGGATCCACCCAGCCCGCTCGGCCAGGTGGATGACGGCGAGCAGCCGGTTCCACCCAGGCGGCGGTGCGGGCGTCGAGGCGGGAAGTCGGTGAGCGCCACCACCCGGGGCCGTGGGTCGAGTCAGGACGTGCCCGAGGCGGCCGGGGCCGGGACCCACTGGACGGTCGGGGCGGAGCCGTCGAGGTTGGGCTGGCGCAGCACGTCCCGGGCGGCGACGACGGCGGTGGCAGCCAGGTCCTCGTTGCCGGCCCCAGGTCCCATTCCATAGCGCCGGAGCGCTTGCAGCCGCGGGCCAGGTGCACGACGACGTCGGGGGCGTCGAAGAGGGCCCGACGCGGGCGAAGGCGTCGGCGGCCCGCGGGTCGGGGTTGACGTCGGGGTGGAGCTCGCGCTGGAGCCGGCGCAGTCCCCGGGCGTCGCAGGGGTAGCCGGGCAGGTCGTTCCAGGTGGTGGCGGCGAGCACGGTGTCGATGATGGTCATCGGTCCTTTCCTGGGCGGCGGAACGGGCGCCGGCCGCGGGGTTGTCGGTCCGTCGGCGGAGCGCCGGACGGCGGTCGGGGCGCCGGGTCGGCGCCGGTGTCCGTCGGGGCGGCTGGGTGCATGTGTGCCAGATCGGCGGGCGCCGGGTCGAAGGGCCGGGGGTCGGCGGCGCGGGGGAGTGAGGCGGTCCCACGAGGGCGACCGCGGGCGCCCGAGAACAATCTTCTCGACGTCTGAAAGATTGTTCTGAGGGGTGCGTGCATTTTCGAATGCGATGTGGTGGTGGCCCGTCCCGTCGGGGTATCATGGGTGCAGAATAGTGTCACGCGCGAGTTCGGAAGGGGCAGGGCGTCGCCATGAAGAGCTATACCACGAGGATTGACCGATGATGAGTTCGGCGAGATGTTCGCCCGGCTCTTCCCCGGCTCTGAAGGGCCTGCGGCTCGCGGCCGAGGAGGTGCCCGAGGGCTGCGACTCGTGGTGGACGGCACCCTCTTCTCGAATAACCTTTCCGAGTGGGGATCGCGTCAGGGCCGCTTTCTGGCGGTCGGGAAACGGCGTCATCTCCGGTCAGGGCGGTGGTCGCGTCGGACTCGGTCAGGTGCCAGGGCGTCCTCGGCGTCAGTGAGTCACGGGAGCGCTGGTGCTGGAGGTGCTGCTGTGGCGTGGGGCGTGTATGGCGAACAGGGTGTCTCGTTGCGCATGTGCGTGCAGGCGTTTCAAACGCCGACCTTTTCCGCATGACGTCGTCGAAGCTTTGGCGCGCGGAGGGCTCGGAGGGCCGTCGGTGGCGCTGGCGTGATTCCGCCACTATGTGCTACTCTGGGCGGTGCTGGCCGGTCCGAGGGAATGCTCCCAGGGCCGGTGGCGCTCCAGGCCCTCAAGTGGCGTCACCGCCGCTCCCGCGGCGAGGGGTCGAGCACCACGCACCTGTAGGTGCGGTGAGACATGCGCTCGTCTGGACAGCTCAGTCTGCGATAGACGTCAGGGAGCACCACGCACCTGTAGGTGCATTGAGACGGAGCCCTCGAATGATCGCTGTTTGGCGACGCTGATCGTCAGGAGCACCACGCACCTGTAGGTGGCATTGAGGACCGCGATGCGCTGCGGACGCGACACGGTGGTGATCGACTGGTCAGGGCACCACGCACGTAGGTGCGTGAGACTCATGCGCTGCTGCAAAGCGCAGCTCCGAGCCAGTGTCAGGAGCACCACGCACCTGCAGGTGCGTGGGACAGGCAACAGCTGCCCAACCTGTGAGCGCACACGTGCGTTTCAGGGAGCACCATGCACCCTGTAGGTGCGGTGGGGCCTACGACAGTGCCCGGCCGCGGTCGTGAAGTGCGCGTCTACAGGGAGCACCACGCACCTGTAGGTGCATTGAGACACGGCGCACCTGTGCCGCGTAAACGATCACCAGCCGCGAAGTCAGGAGCGTCACGCACCTGTAGCATTGAGACTTATGCGCGCGCGTACTTCACTCCTATGCTGTCGAATTCGTCATCGAGGCTACCGCACGACCTGTAGGTGCATTGAGACCCTTCTGACATCGTGCCTTCCATTGTCTGTCCAGGGAGCACCACGCACCTGGGTGCAAGACCACTCTCTCCATTGCCAGTTTCACTATCGCGTTGATGACAGGTGCCTCCGTGTCTGCGCGCGCATCAGGATCGCGGGTCGCGGGCGCCAGACCGGAACTCCCAGCGGTCCGCCGCCCGCCTCATCCCCGCGCGCCTGCAATGTGGTTCTCCCGCCGGAGCTCGGCCTCGCCGCAGACGTCGGGTGAAGCGGACTCGCGGCACGCTTCCGCCGGGACCGGCACGCGGTCGACACGGCCGCGAGCGGCCGACCCGAACCCGCGGCGGAGCTGCGCGCCGGCGCCAAGTGCCGTTGATGACGGGCCGTCCGTGACACTCGCATCCGACCCGGGTCTAAGCGTGACGCGCGCGTTTGCTATCCTGACTTTCCAGGGCGGAGGGGCGTTGTGCGCTCGAAGATGTTCTGAACACCACGCGTGGCGCCGCCTCCGAATATTCCGGAAAGGACCCGCGACCGACTCGCCGGGAGTGCAGTGAAGATGAATTCGGAATCGCCGGACACCGCGAACAGCCGGATGCCCCTGGGCACCCGGAACGTCCCCGAGCACTCGACCCCGCACTTCCATCGCCGCCGTCGCACCGACTGGCCCTGCATTCACTCGCCCGGATCAATACCTGGCCAGAGCTCTCACCTGCCGCGCGCCGCTCTGCCGATCCCGCCGAGGCCACGCGCCCTCCCGCCACCGCCGCGGCCACGCCCTTCGAACGCCTCAGCTCGATCGAGGCCTGGCTGGCACGCCTGGGTGATGGTCCCTGGTCAGGACGCCTGCGACGGCCTCCTCAGCGCCACCCGCCTCATCGTCGGAGACCGTAGCTTCCTCCTGAGCTGTCCGCCTCCTGCGCGAGGGCACTTACCTCCCGCCCTGCGCTCCTGCGCGCCGACATCCCCAAGCGCACTCCCGGCCAGACCCGCGTCCTGCATCATCCCCACCATCCGCGACCGCGTCGTCGAGCGCGCCGTCGTCAACACCATCGCGCACGACGCCGACCGGATCATGTCCCCTGCTCCTTCGCCTCACCGCACCGGCATCGAGCCGACGACGCCGTCCACCACCTCGCCACCCTGCGCGACGACGGCTACCGCCACGCTCCTGCGCACCGACGTCGAGGACTACTTCTCAACCTCGACGTCGAGGACGCCTGACGGTCCTCGCCCCGTCGTCGGCTGCCCGCGCACCATCGACCTCATCCGCCTCATCGCCCGGCGCCGCGCCCGCGCGCGAGCGCCGTACCGCAGCCGCGCGGTGACGCAGGGCTCCTGCCTAGCGCCGCTGCTGGCCAACCTCGTCCTGAACGACGCCGACCACGCCTGAACGACGCACGGACACGCTATACGCCCGCTTCGCCGACGACATCGTCGTGTGCGCCCGCGGGACGACCTGCTGGCTGCGCCGCGAGCCGCTCGGCCTCGCTCGTCGCCGCCCACGGACCGAACCTCAGTCGAGGAGAAGACCGCCGCGGCCACCTTCGACGAGGGGCTGCCTCGGAGGTCGACTTCTCCCGCACCCGCCCGCCGTCGACCCCACCATGACATCAAGGCGCCCCAACCCCGACGAGGTCGTCTACGTCGAGCCGCGACGGCGCGCGTCCACGTGAGCAAAAGGGCGGCTGATCGTCGCGGCGCCGACGAGCTCCCCGCTCGTCTCCATCCCCGCAGGGCCGTCAGCCGCATTGTGCTCACCGGCGCCGTCGGGTTGTCCGCCGGGCCCGCTCCTGGGCCCCTGCGCAACGACGTCGACGTCATCTTCCTGTCCCGGCACGGCGGCTACCCGGACAGCTTCCGCCCCGCGCGACACCGCCAACGCGCGCCGACTCGCTCACCCAGGCCGCCTTGCCGCCGACGACGGGGCCCGCCTGCCGCCTCGCCCGAGCCATCGTCCGCCAAGATGCACCACCAGGTCAGCGTCCTGCACCGCACCGGCCGGCGCGACGGCGGCGCCGACGTCGCCTCCTCTCGGCATCCTGCACGCTCCACGGACAAGCGCCCCAGCCTGTCGCTGGACCTCGCGGAGGAGTTCCGGCCCCTGCTCGTGGACCGCACCGTCATGGCGTTGCCCGCTCTGCGGCGCCTGCGGCCCGAGCACGCCACCGTCTCCGGCGACGGCGAGGGCGTGGCTGGACAAGCGACGGCAAGAAGGCGCTCGTCGACAGCTACGAGGCCACGCTCCAGCGCCAGGTCAAGGGCGCCCCTGCCGGGTTTCGCCGGCACCTGGCGGCGCCACATACACCACCAGGCCCAGCTGCTCGGCCGGGCCATTGTCGAGCCCGACTACAGGTGGAGCGGCGCGTCATGGCGCTGACCGTCGTTCCGCTCTACGACATCGCCGCCGACTCCCGGCGCACCCGGCTCGCCGCCGCCCTGGAGGTGGGGGCTACCGGATGCAGGAGTCCGTTTTCAGTCTGCGGCTGGAGGACGACGAGCTGGGGCAGGTGCGCACGTCGTCGACGAGATCATCGACGCCGACGACGACGTCGTCCACATCTATCCGCTGTGCGCCGCCTGCCTGCGCGCGGCGAGGTCCACGGCACCGCCCCCGACTCGACGACGGCGGCCTGTACCCGCGGGTGGTGAGGGCGACGGCGCGTCTGAGCCCGCGACCGCCGAGGCCGCGGGGCCGACGCGATCCGGGTCATATCAGGCCGAGGTCGGCCTTGACCCGATCCCCAGGATGCTCCCTGGCGGGAGACCTCGCCCTCGCGGCGCAGCCGCCTCGATATCCGCCAGGTCCTCGGCCGCCCTGAGAAGGCGGTCCAGGTCCCTGCGTCGATCATCTGCGGCCACGCGCCGACCCCGGCGCGTGAGGAACACGGGCGGTGGCGCTCGCGGACCTCGTCGACGACGTCGGCGAGACGCGCGCGGGCGGCCGCGACGGTGAGCTCAGTCATGCCCCACATAATGCGCTGCAGCGCGGTCATGCGTATCTCATTTCCCGGCCCGCGTGCTGGGCGCGGTGTCGCTCCCCGGGAGAAGCGGGCCTGGGCGTCACGGCTCGGCCAGGGCGGGAAGTCGTACCGGGAGTCGAGGGAGTTCTTGCGGGTCGATCCGGTGCTTGACCCGGTCCTCCTCGCGGTTCTTGAACCAGGTGATGATCGGCGAGCTCGTCCTCGCCACGGCCCCTCTTGCCGGCAGCGGGGTAGCCGACGTCGCCGCCCCAGCCGTAGGCGGCTCGCACGAAGGCCCGCACCGACAGGCGCTGATTGAAGCCCCGCGGCAGCCGGCTGAGGATTTTACCCAGTCGCTGCTCGGGCGTATCCCGGTCGCTCTTCGGCGGGGACAGCCCAGGCAGCCCGTGAGGTCCTGATACCCGTCGGCGAGCCCGGCGCCGTCGCGGACGACGACGTCGGTGGCCCGGATCTCGACCGCGCCGAGCCCCAGCGGCTTGCCGAAGCCGAGACGGTGGTAGCCCACGGCGGAACGACTCGCTTTCCTCCGCTTCCCGCTGCGCGGAACGAGTCGCCTCGGCGTGAGCAGCCAGACGAGCACGGCGAGCTCCTCGGCCGTGAGTCCCTCGAAGGCGATGGTCGTGTGGAAGACGGCGCCGTGGGCGAGGTAGGAACCGACGGCGGTGTCCCCAGGGACCTTCTCCCCGCTGAGACGGGTCGCGTGGGGCAAGCCGTCATTCCGGGAGGGCAGAAGGGCCCGGTGCGTGGGGTAAACCTTGCGGATGAGCACCTGGTCGGGCTGGAAGGTCTGGGCGCGGGTGAGGGCCTCATCGAGGGCCGCGCCCGTCTTGGTGCGCAGGTAGGGCGCCCCCGTTGAGGGCTTCGGGCTCGCGAGGGTCGGCAGGATCAGCCCTTGGCGTCCCCCTTCGGAAGCCGGAGCCAGCCCTGCTGCCCCGTCGGGGGCGCCGCGGGAATGACGGGTCGGATGGTGATGCGCCCGCGGACGGCGGCGGCTTGGTCGGCATCCTCCTCCTTCTCGTCGGCGACGAACCCCCACATGCGGTCCGCGGCCGAGGCCTGCCCGCGGGTGCGAGCCGGGGCGACCCCGGCGGCCTCGGCGAGTTCTGCGGGAGAAACAGATCCGGGAGCGGTGCGTCGTCCGACCTGGGAGGGGGTGAGGCCAGCGATCTTGCCATCGCCAATGGAGGCGAACAGGGGAGTCCGGGGTCGCTGCGGCGAGTTCGACGAGGCGGGCCCCTGATCGCGTCGCGATCCGCGTCGAGACCAGGAGCGTTTCTCACCATTGATAATCGTGTCCACGAACCACGTGTTGGGCGCGTCCGAGGTGCGGGTGTCCGAGTCCGGGTCGATCCGCGGCAGCCCTGCCGCCTCTCTGCGATCCTCGCGGCGCTTGAGAGCGCGGATGTTCTCGATATAGCTGTGGACGACCTCCACGAGGCCGTCGAGAATCTCCTCGGACACGGCCAGATAGGTGGGATGAGGATTCACGTCGAAGAAGATGAACTCGTTGTATTTGCGTCGATGAGCGGACCCGCGCCCGGAGGCGTGAGCGGACGACGACTCCGTCCGCCCGGTCGAGGGTCTCGATCGGGCGGCCGCGCGTCCCGCAGAAGCGCTCGCCGCAGATGTCCTGGATGATGAATCGTTTGGAGTCGTAGAACTTCCCGATTGGGCGCTGAAACCGATCTGCTTCAGATGCGGGGCGACTCGCCGCAGCTCGAGGCGGGCCTCCGCCGCCTTATCCGAACCCTTTCTGCGTTTGTCCCGCTTCTTCGAGTTGTGAGCGCCGAGTAGAGCCGTTTACCTCGGCACTGAAGATCGCCGTGGCGGAGGTCAGGCTATCGGGTAGACGGCCGCGTACACGTAGGCCAGATTTCCCCATTCCTGGTCGCTCCTCGGCGTCTCGTTCTTGCCGAGCATGACGCGGGCCCGCAGGCCGGCACCTTCCTCGTCGGGCGCATGAGCAGCACCGGGTAGAGGACCGTCGCCTCCTGGGTGGTGCGCCGATGGGTGAGGACGTGGTCGTGCGGGGCCGAAGACTCGCATGCGGGGAGGCGGTGACTGCCCATAGGCGGAGGAGAGACCCCCTTGAGGGTGGTGACCGGGATCGTGGCGTCCTCTCAGGTCCGGGCGCCTTTCGGGTCTCCGCTGCGGGAGGCGACGACGACCCTGCCGTCGGCGGTCTGCTGTCCGGGGATCGTCGGGGAGGCGAGCCACGATCTCGACGGCGAGCTCCCGACAGGCGGCCGCCGCCAGATGGTCGTGCCCGGAGGGGATGCCGTCCCTGTAGAGGGCCGAGTTCGCGCGTTGCCATCGCGCGCTCTGCGGATCGCCGATCCCGTTGTAGGTGCCGTAATCGCCAGAGCAATTGTGGGACGGCAGGTAGCCGCCAAAATCCAAAACGAACCTTGATGAGCAGAGCGGCGACGAATCGGATCAAAATATCGTAAATACCTTGTTCTTGACGCAGAAGGACGTGAGCGCCAGGAATCGCTTCTCAGCATTCTCCTCTGTTATGACTCCTTCCGGCCCGAACCATGCAGAGCCATGTAATCTATGTTCATTGCATGGAATTTCTGTACTTGAAGGAAGGTGGGGCGACATAGCAGGCTTCCGTAAATTCTATATTTGCCGAAAATGGGCGCTCACCCTTGCACGCTCGGATGCTCGTTTACGTCATCAATTTGCATTCCTTGAAATTGGCGTCATGGATCTCCGCGAAATCGAATCACAAGCAATCTCCACCATCGGTGCCGGAAGTAAACGTAGTTAAAATATACAATTCCGCTGAACCTGCTCCTTTGGTCGAAATAGCTCACGTTCGGAACTGTTGACAGACGATGTCTGCCCTCCTCACTGTTCGATTTGTTGTTGAAGAACGTTCCTTATGACATACGTCCCAAATATGCTCCTTCTCAGAATTTGGCCTCCTCAAGTGCGCTGGGCCCGTCAAAGCGGGAAATTGGTTCCTCACTTGCTTATCAAGTCCGAAGCAGGCATCTCCACTGAACACCGCCCCTGGGAAGTCCCGCACTGCAAATGTTGCTGACAGAGAATATGTGTCCGTAAAGATTCGTCTTTCCTCTTGACAGATATTCCGAATAGTTTGTTCCACCGTCCATTACGTCAGTGAAGTACGCGTCTTGGATTTGTGAACGAATAAGAAGTCTGCGCCAGCCCTACTGGTGGCTTACGTATCGAATCTGCCTCTGCTGAATTCGATATCGGAGAGAGAGTGGGATTGCAGTGAAATTAGTATTGGAGAAGGCGTCTTCCGTGAAACGTAGGCGCCTCTCAGTCCGTAGCCTCTTTGGAGTCGCATCCCGAGAGGTCTGCACGGAATTGAAGTGGACTCCTCTGAAAGTCAAAGAACGTTCTGACCATGGAAGAACAGGGAGCCTCGTCGCGTGCTCTCAAAGTGGTCTCGCTTGGCCTCAGGAAAAATTTCTTCAATAATGAGGCGCTCTCAAAGATCGTCGCGACTAGAAGGTTTTAAAAATGTGCACGCGCATCGACGATGCGTTATACGTAAACGGGTCCGTCATATTCGTTCATGCGAAGCACCAACTGTCTTGCGCCGGATATCATGTTTGTGGATTGTCGGACATAAGCGGTTCAGTGCCTTGCCTCGCCGCTGTTCATTGTGGTCCGATTCTGCTGTCTTGTGCCAGCTTCTCAACGTGTCCTGGGCTCTGTGCCTGACAATCAGGTACACAGGCAGGCCGCCGACCGTTGTCAAGGCGGCGGTCGCCCGCGCGGATTCGAGTTCGGGCCGGGAAAGTCTGCCGAGGCGCGCGCATAAGGTCAGGCGAGATTAATATCCAGAGCGAGCGGTTGCGGTGGCGATGCAGGGCGAAGAACAAAGATTCTGACGACCCAATCGGTTCTGCGTTTGGATTGGTTGCGCTGTTCGCTTCGATTCGGCATCGTGTCTCAGCGCCCTCGGCGGTACTCGGGGGCGGGGACCCTGAGAACGCGGGGCTCGTTTCTCATCGGGCGGAGACATGAGTGCACCTGTGCGAGCCGTCGCCGTGCAGGTCCTGAGGGAGAGGCCGCGGCGCTCTGGGCTTCCCGGTCCTGAAGTCCGTCTGATTGTTCGCCTTGTTCTCCTCCAGCGACATGTAGCGGACCTCCTTGCCGTCGGTGTAGCCGAACGCCGCGCGCTGCAGGGGCCTGGACCCATGGCTGGCGCTCGAGCTCGGCCCTGACGTCCTCGGCGAACGAGTACTCCGACACCTCGGTCTGGGACTCGCTCTCCCCGAGACATCCGCTCAGGTCCTCGTACGCTGCTCCGAGGTCCTTCCCGCTGATCACGTGCAGGCCGCCCTCGGCGATGCGCACCTCGAGCGCCCAGTCCGAGCGGCTTCCCCAGACCCATCTGCAGGAATCCGACCGTTCGCGGGTCGTCATTGCGCTCCCGGGGCGGAACCAGGTTCTTCGGGTGAGCACCCAGATGAGGGCCGTCAACTCGTTCCTGCTCAGATTCGAGAACGACACCCTGCACGGAGCCTGCTGCCGATCTTCACCCAGGACCTGGCGGTGAGTCTCACCCCGATATTGTCCTGATTCCGACCGGCGAGGACGACTTTATTCTGCGCCCGTCTCGGGAACCCCGAGTCGTCGAGATTCTTACGTTCCACGAGCGTGCGTGCACGGGATAGGCGGCGGCGCCCAGGAACTAGCCGGAGGCGAAGTGCTCGCCCCGTGCGAGCAGTGAACCCTTCTCATCGGTCGGCGTTCTGCCCTTCCGAATCGGTGAGAATCGCCGGGCCGATGTCGTCTTGAGCTGAAGCAGCGGGGAGAGGATCTTCTCCTTGCGTCCGATCTTCGCCCGTGAGGCGTCGACCGCGAGATCAGCCGTCCCCCGGAGACGAGACGTCCCTCCTGGCCCCCGTCCTCGGCTTCGGGGACGACGCAGCGAGAGCCGGTCGGCGGCGGTGGCCCCGTCGCGATCCGACACCGGGAGGATCCCCTGGGCCTCTGGCAAGATCACGCGGGCTGACCTGGTAGGCGCGCCGCCGATCATGACCGGCAGGGAGCTGGCGGACGGCGTGCGATCCGTCGCGATTCCGCTCGACGACCGCGTGGGCGAGATCGCCCTCCCTTGAGCTCGACGGGCGCCCCTTCCCCGCCACGGGCCTCTGCGGTGGCGCGGGTTGGGGCGAGTGCCCTCTTGTCCAGCGGGAGATTGGGCTCTCCTCCTCCTCGCGATAGGCGATGCAGCTGTCGACCACAATGCGGTGGTCCCTGAGCACGTCCTCACTGACGAGTGACTCGCTCCGGCCCGCCGCGAGATACGTCGAAGAAGACCCTCTCGTCGTGCTTGCGGGGAACGAGGTTTGAGGAGTCCCCTCGGCGGTGCTCCGGTAGAGCGTATCCGGGGACATTGTCCAGGTCCTCGATCGTGGTCACCGAGTCATCGATTCGGAATACCTCGATGAACTTGCCGCTGCCGTCCTGGATGTGAGTCACCTGCCAGTAGGCGTAGCGGGCGCCCCGGCCGCGGTCGCCGTGAAGGCACAGCGTCATGTGGCGGTGGATCTTCCTGCAGGTGGGGCGTCATCCTCTCGAGCCTCTCGAGTCCCCCTTTCAGACAGAGCTTCGCATGCCCCCGCATCCCGGCCTGCAAACTGGCCGCCCGCATGGTGGGATAGGTGATACTGCCCTCACGGTAATCGGTCGTCACCATGGTGTCGCCCTGGAGGAGGGCGGCCGTGAAACCGTCGTCGGAATTCTTCTTCTCGAGGCGCAACGGGACGAGCTGCAGCGCGCTGGCGGGGTCGCCGCGGTAGGTCAGGCGGTCCGAGTGCTTGCTCTTCGGACGGCGCTGCCCCTCCCGGTCCTCGGTGTCCCCGAAGACGCGGAAGCGCGAGCAGGTGAGCGTCTCGTAGGCGCGCGAGATCATGCGCTTGATCATGGTGGGAGGCACGACGAGGACCGCCGTCGTCGTCCATCGGAAGGTCGATGAAATGACGATCCTTCGGGCCTTTGGTATCGACGGTCTGCTCGCCGAACACCAGTGGCGTTCTCACGATCATCTCCAGATCGATCGAACCCGACAGTTTCTCGGGCTCCAGGTGGTCGTGCCCCGGGGCCTTGCCGGTGGCGAAGAGATCCTCCGGCAGCATCCCGTCCTCGGCCAGACCCTGCGCCTTGTCCCGCAGCACCGGGATCCGGTTGACCGCGGAGTGGAAGGGTTCGAACTCAACCATTGCGTTTCCATTCTCCCGTCATGAGCTCGTCGACGAACACCGTATTGCCGTACTCGTCCTCGATGATGAAGACCTCGATGCTCTCCATCGCGGGCATCTTGCGCGGGTCCCTCTCGCTGTCACTGTGCTGCAGATGAGGCGTTGGGCCGGTACCAGCAGTCCTCCGCCCCGGTCGCGGCCCGTCTCCGACGCCGTCGGCCCTGAGGACGGCGACCTCCGCCGACCCGGTGCCGTTGAGCCACCGCAGCTCGCGCGCCAGCACCGCCGTCGCCCCCGCCCCGTCCTTCGCGATCACCGACCACAGCCGCAGCTCGTACACGGTCTCGCACGGCACCTCGCCGTCCGTTGCGCGCAGGACCCGTCGCAGACCGACCGGAGCACGCGCCCCCGCCGTCGTAGTAGGGCGATGCCCGGACGTTCGCGCCCGAGCGCCTGGCCCGGCCCAGGGCCGCCCCGAGTCCTCGTCCGGGGCGATATCGGTCGTCCACACCGCCGGCTTCAGATCCGGCATGAGAGCGATCACTCATCGCACGCCTCCTCAGGGTCGCACAGGTAGGAGGACCACCCGGTCAATCGTCGCCCGCGCCGGGGCTCGCGGCAATGCCCGTTCACCCCTCCGGAGGCGGTCGAGGATCTGCTCGGCGAGGCCGGCCCCGGCTCCGCCGTCCTGCGTCAGCGCCGCGAGCGCCCAGTCCTCGACGCCGAGGCTCGGGCCGCCCTCGACCTGATCCCGGTGACCTCCACCTGCCCTAGCCCCTGCGTGCCCCGGCTGCCCAGGGGCAGCGCGCCGGCGGCCAGTTCGGCCAGGACGAGCCCGAGCAGGCACCAGGCCGCCCTGCGGCGATTGACGTCCGCCCGCGGGGAGAACGAGCCCGGATTCAGCTCCAGCGTCAGGTCCCCCACTGCGCGTCGTGGACCTCCCTCGCCGTACTAGGGCCCCGCCCGCGACGCCGCCGGTCCACCGGTCGCCCGCGTTGTGGGGATGAGCCTGGAACTGCCCGGGACGGCGAGGGTGTCCAGGACCGTCAGGGCGCCGTGCTGCTCGGTGGAGCCGAACGGGTCCCGCACGAGGACAGGGTCGCCCGGCCAGCTGGGCGTGCACGTCGGTGTCCGACCAGTCCTCGACGGGCGCGCGGCGGGCGGCCAGGATCGTGCGGGCGATCCGCGAGGCCCGCGAGCGCAGCGCGCCGCGCACCGAGCTGCCCGGCAGCATGAGCCGCTCGCCCTGGGCGGTGTCCGTGCGCATCTGCCTGGCGGGGACGTAGTCGTCGCGGACGTCCCGCCCTGCTCGCCGCTCCGACCGGCCTCCTGCGCGCCCTCCCCGCCTCCTTCTCCCTGCCTCTTGCGCTCGAGCTCGGCCTCGCTGATCCGCGGATCGGCCACGAGGATGCCGTGGGGCTGTTCCACTCGACGGTGATGCGCATCCGGTCGGGGCCGCCGCAGTCGACCGGATCGATCGTCCGCCATGTCCTGGCCGCCGCTCAGCCAGTTCACGAGGTCGTCGCGCGACAGCGGGGCCCTGGTCAGGGGTCCAGAAGCCCGGCGCCGGGCCGCGCGTCGGGCCGCACCGCCCCAGCCCGGCGCCCTGGCGCCCGCCGAAGGCGATACGCTCGCTCCTGAACAGGCCCAGAAACAGTTCGAAGAGCGTCTCGACCTGCGCTCCGGGGTCGTGGCTCCACCCGCGCCCGCGGGCTACGTCGACGCCGTCGGGCAGCCCGCCTGCGCGGTGATGACGATCTCCAGGGGCCTTCCCGCCGGCGGTACTCGTGCTCGAAGAGGGCGCCGTCGGCCACCGAGCCCCAGTACCGGTCGATGGCGTTGCCCATGCGCGACGGCAGTTCGCCCAGCCCCTTGCGCCCTGGCAGCCCCCGTCGGTCAGTGCCCACCGTCCCCGTCCGCGCCCGCCGGGCACAGCTCCACGGTGTGGAACGGTCAGGCAGGCGGCCCGCAGCGGGGCGGACGCGCCTTCTTCCCCTCGTCGCCCCACAGGCGGCGCAGGGACCGCAGGGATTCAGCACCGCCGCGACCCCAGCGTCCGGCTGCCCCGAAAGGTAGCGCCGGCAGGCGACGCGCAGGGCGCCCCTTGACCGAGCGGCCGGTCAGGATCGGGCGGTCGCGCCCGTCGCGAGGCGAATCTGCGACGACGGTCTGCCGGTCCCGGCCCTCCTCCGTGCGGTTCACGACCTCGTCGATGCCGCCCGAGTGCAGCGGCGAGGCGGTCCTCACACGGATGGTGAGCTCGTAGCGGGTCACGCTCGCGGGACTGCTCCCTCCTGCTCGTCGGTGCGGGCCGCCCGGCCCTATGAAGTCCTTGGCGTCAAGACGCGTCAGAGCGGAATTTCCTCCTCTCAGAAGCGGATGCCCGACGACGAAGCGGCCGGAACCCCTGGGCCCGCAGTTCGCCCACGCCGGTCAGGCCAGGCGAGGCCAGTCCCAGGCCGCGTCGTCGGTCAGGGCGGATCCTCAGGACCGAGCCGGCCCGGACGGCCATCCTGGTGGCCCGCGGCTGGTGGCTCGCCGCGGACCCGGAGTCGACGCAGCGGTGGCGCACCCCCGCCAGAACCTCTTCTCCCCCGGTGGGATGTCGACGAGCTCGATGGGGACTCCGGCGCTTGAAGGCCCCGCGCAGGTCCTCGAAGCCCCGCCCGGCCCCAGGCCCGAGGCGCACCGGGACGTCGGAGGTGAACCAGATGGTCGTCTCCCCGCCGACCGGCTCGGCAGGCGCCAGGGGGCCGGGCCGCGGAGAAGGTGCACAGCGCGCGGCCGAGGTCCCCGCTCGCGGCGACGCCCCGATGCGCGTCCAGCGCCCTGCCGGCCAGGCCCGCCAGGCGGGCCTCCCCGCGCGCTCGTGCAGTGCCGGGGACATGGTCACCGTCGCGCGCAGCGTCAGGCCCGCAGGCAGCGCCCGCACCAGGAAGAGCTGGCCGTCGCGCCGCCCGTGGCGGTATCGTGCGCCGTCGACTGGCGTCCGGTCAGCGGAGGGGCGCCCGACCATCCGGCGAGGGCGGGGCTTCCGCGCCTCGTCACGCGGCCGGGTCCAGGGCCGGTCGCGGCGGCCGCAGGCCGGGTCCCGATCGGCGTCCGCAGCAGGAGACGTAGCCCGAGCGCAGCGGCTTGGACCTCCGGCTCCTCGACGAGCAGGCGGTTGACGCGTGATCACTCGCGCCCCGCCGCTCGACCTTCGGGCTGGACAGGGACCAGCGGCATGGGCAGGCCGACCCGGTCGTCGACGACGGCGACGGCGTCGGAGACCAGGAGGTCCCCGTTGACGACGGCGTCGCGGACCAGGGTGTCGTCGGTGTCGCCCCCGCACTCGCGGCCGAGGAGGCAGTGCACCAGAGGCAGGAGCACGGTGCCGCGCAGGAAGTCAGGGGCGGACCTCGTTGGACATGGGCACCTCATGGAGACCACCGGGGTCCGCAGGACGATCGTCAGATCCATTGCCATCAGCCCGGGATCGGCGGCGCGGCCGCCCAGTCGGGGGAGACGGCGTCGCCGGCGTCCCGGGCGTGCGAGTCGCCGTCGCGAGCGGGGCCGCCGGAACCGCTGGCGCGCTCACGGTTGGGGGTGCCCGGCGCGCGCTCGCGGCCGGAACTCGCCGGGGTCTCGGGGCCGCCGGGGTCACCGGCGCCGAGCCGAGCCGGGGCCGGTGCTCCCGTCCGGATCGGACTCGGCCTCGGCGCGCGCGGGGGACCGCTGCGCGCGGCAGACCCTGACCTGCTCCGGCAGCAGTCTTGACCTCGCTTCTTGGCCGCGGCGGCGTCCTCCTCGCCAGCGCGGCGGCATCGGCGCCGCACTCGGCGCCGACCAGGGCCCGTCGCAGGCGCCGTCGCCGTTGGAGACGGTCGAGCCGATGCCCCGCGAGCAGGCCGGACGGGGCCAGCAGGGAGCCGGGCGGCCGCCGCCGGCCCTCGTCCCAGACCAGCGGGCGCCCGTCGACGTCGGCGTCGAGAAGAGTGGCCGTGGCGCCCAGGGCGCACGAGGCGACCCGCTCGATGAACCGCAGGAAGTCCTCCCGGGCGGTGCCCGTGTCGTCGTCGATGGACGAGGAGACGACCTCGTGCCCGGGGCGCCCCCTGCCGCGGCCTCAGGCGCCCGCGCGTCGGAGAGAAGACGACCAGGCGCGGGGCCTGCTCGAGCCGAACAGCTCGGAGGCGAACTCGTGCCGGGGCGGCGGCCGCCGCCGTCGAGCGCCTGAGCGGCCAGGACGGACTGCTCCGCGACGCCGGTCAGCACCGTTCCGCGGACCACGGGCGGGCCGCGCTCGTCGCTTCTCGACCGCGGCGTCCACGCCGCCGACCACGCCGACGCCGGTGCTCACCCCCAGTCGCTGTGGAAGACGACCGAGACAGGGAAGGTTGGGCGCTCATGCGGTGGCCTCCGTCAGGCTCGTGGGGATGGGCGGTGCGGCGGCGGTCGCCCGAGGCGCTCGCGGACCTCGGTCAGGTAGGAGTCGGGGAGGAGGTCAGCCAGCTCGAGCAGGTCGAAGACGGCCTCGATGCCGCCGAGCTCGGCGTCGATGTCGCGCCCCAGACTCCTTCGCGCTCTCCCTCGTTCTCGGCCGGGTCGGGGTTCGTCTCCTCCCCGCCGATGCGCACGGTCCGGTCGTTGCGGCGTCGGACAGGAGTTTGCGGATGCGGGCGGCGCGGGTGTGCTCCCTCCCTCGCCGATCACTCCCCGGCAGGCCCGCGAAAGGCGGCGACCCGCTGGCACGTCTCGTCCCAGGCTCGTGGGCCCGGAATGGTTCTGGGGGCGGCGTCAGGTCCTTCTTCTCCTCCTATTCTCCTTCTCCCCGTCCTCCTCATTCTCCTTGCAGCCGGCGCAGTGCGTGGGTGAGGCCGTCGACGACCCGGAACGGGCGGGCGGTGAAAATTCTTGTAGGCGCCGAGCAGCTCGGCGGCGTCGACCTGATCGTGTCGAACGGGCGTGGTAGCCGGGCGTCGAGACAGGGCGGCCTGGTGGTCTTGCCGACGCTCTTGGCGCCTTCGACGAGTTCTCGGCCGGGTTGTGAAGCGGGTGGAAGGAAATGTGCGGCGGACGACGGCGACGCCGGCGGCGGCAGTCATGCGCCGTGCGCGAGCCACTGGGCGGGGTGAGATGGCGCAGGGCAGGTCCTTCTCCGTCTCCTCCTCGTGGCGAGTCGGGTAGCGGGCCGCGAAGGGAGGGCGTGGTCGCCGCTGGTGATGACGGTGACGTCGTCGCCCCCGACAGTGACCGGCACGACGGGATGGCGGTGTGCAGCCGTCCGGCCGCCCCGGCGTCGCGCTCGGCCAGGCGGGCGATATCCGCCCAGGCTCCGGCGAAGGCCGATTTCGACGGCGCGCTGCAGGCTCGTTGATATTGAGCAGGAACCGGCGCGGGTCGGATCGTCCGCCCGCAGCCGACCTGCTCATTGAAGACGTCTCTCGTCGACGGAATTTTCTTAGCGTCGGCGGTGGCGCATAACGCCTCGACCCGTTGCCGTCGATGTGGATGACGGCGATCTTCGACAGAGGGCCGCTTCCCGCCGCGATGGTAGGCGCGCGACGGCGGATGATTCGTCGTCGTCCCGCTCCCGTCCTCGAGGGGCGGATCAGAGACAGTCTGGAGAACTGTTTCAGGCGGCGTATCGGGCCCTCTCGCTGAGCCCTCTCCTCATCCTCGGGCACGCCTCCCTCTCCTCCTGCGAGGCTCGTCGGCGGCCGGGTCCCTCCGCCAGAAAGGCGGCGTGCACATCATCCGCCAGTTTCGTGGGGTCGCGCGTCAAGAGGTCTTCCTGCTCATCAGTGGTCGCTGTTGAGCCGACTGAGGCAGGAGAAGGTGCGCGCGGGCCGGAAGGCTCGTAGCGCCTGACCCGCGAGGGGCAGGGAGGCTGATCGGCGCGGTCGTCCCCGCCTCGTCGCACGTAGGGGCGGGGCGGCGGGCAGGGCGAGATCAGCCCGGGCGAGGAGGGGATCTGGGCGAGCGGGCGTCCGCGGGGGCCGCCGCAGGGCGTAGGCGGCGGCCTCGGCGTGCACGGCCTTGAGGGCGGCGTCGTCCACCACAGGGACGCCGTCAGCGCCCGGGCCCCAGGGATCTCGATGAGACGGACACGTCCAGGCCGGGGGCCTGGGCGAGCGCCTGCGTGACCTCCCCGATGGTCGCGGGCCCGCTGCGCTCGTCCACCATGACGATGACCTTGCCGGAGGGCAGGAGACCCACTGCGACTCGTCGGCGCCCGGGCGGCGGCAGGCCGCGCGATGCGCGCCAGGCCCCGGCGGCCTCCGTCGAGGCCACGCCTCCTCGGTCCACTGTTCCAGGTGCGTCAGCAGGAGGAGCGCCGATATTTGTCGCGCAGGCGGGGCGAGAGAAGATGTAGTGCTGATTGCCGTTGGTCTCGGGCGTGACGAGCTGCATGGGCATCCTCTCGGAGGGACGGGAACCTGTGCGGTATGCCACCCGCGGCGGCGATGGGAGGGCACCGCTTTGTCTCAAGTGGGACGCGCGCCGGGCTCCGCGCGGCATGACGGTCGCACTGGCCCGCGGTGATGCGGCGAGACGGTCGGTCAGCCCTCGCGCCGCACCGGTCGACGAAAGGAATGACGACGTGCTGCTGGTTCACGTGGCGGGACGGCCGACCTGAGATCCCTGATCGTCGGCGGGCGCAGCCGCCCGCGGCAGGGAGACCGCCAGGCTGACCGCTCGCCGCGGCCGAGCTCGACGCCGCCCCGCACCGGCGGGCGGGCGCTCGACCTGCTCCTCGGGCTGCGCTTCACGCAGAGGACCCCGCGCCGACGCGCGGCGGCCCGCGCCGCCGCCCGCCGCCCCGCAGCCGCACCATCGCGCACCCGGCCGCTCCGCCCGAGGCGCTGGCGCGCTGCCTGGCCGAGGCCAGGGCATCCTCCGGACATCGACATCCTCGTCGTCGGCGTCGAGGCGGGAGCACCCACGGGACTCGATCGCGCGGGCGCTCGTCAGGGACGCTGCGGCGCCTGACTGGTGCGACCTGGTGGCGGGAAGGCAGGCGGTGCTGGACGCCTCATCCTGCGGGCACTCAGGTATCGCGGGCCTCGGTCAGAGACCCTGGAGGGGCGATCGGCGGGCACGACGGACACGTCCTGCTCGCCCCTGGCCGGGGCGACCACCGTCCTCGCCGAGGTCGCCGGCGTCGTCGCCGCCACCCACGGCGACAGTGGTCGCTGGCCTCATCGACCGGGTCCGGGGACGACCGGGCGGACGGCAACGCCGATCCTGCGCATGTCGGTCGACAGGGAGGACCCCCTGCGGACTGGCTCATGGGGCTCAGGCTGCCCTGCGTCCTCGCAGGGTACGACCGGAGCGCGGAACCGGCGCGCAAGCCGACGGCGAGATTCGATGAGGTCCGGCGGGCCGCCAGGGCCCTGCGGCGCGCCGTCGGCGAGACCCAGTGGAGGCGATCGCCCCGAGGACTTCGCGCAGCTGCTGTGGACGGACGCCCGCGGGGACCTGGCCGCGGGCATGGCGCTGCGGGCGTGGGTGGCCGCCAGTACCGGCCGGCGCCTGCAGTACCTGGACCGGACGGGGTTGGACGAGCGAGCGCCGGATGCGCTCCGCAGGGCGGCGAACTCGGCGGGCGATCAGGGCGCCTCGGAGGAGGCGAGCACGCGCCCCTCGCCGCGCGAGGCCTGGCTCGTCGCCGCGCGGCTTCGCTCGACCTGGGCATCGGGCGACCCACCGCTTCGACAGGGCCGGCGACGACCTGCACGCGAACGGGTGCGCGCCGCCCTGGGCGGCCCGCCCCGGACTGGCTGTCGTGGCCCGTCGGGGACCGTGTGCCTGCTGACCGCTCAGGGACAGCCCCGCGGAAGGAGGCTGAGCACGGGCGCCATCGCCGTCGCGCTCCTGCGCGCGCAGTGGACCAGCCCTGCGCGGGCCTGCTCCGTCCCCAGGGCCGCTGACGCTGAGACGCTTCATCGCCTGCTCCGACGACAGCCTGGGTGAGGGGGCGCGGCGTCGTCGACTGAGCTCGCGGCGGCGACGTCGACCGTCACGCCGACTGGGGAGCCGCCCGGGACCGACGGCGCCACGGCCCGCAGCTACGGGCGGAGCCGCCACGAGCGACAGGGTCACGGCGAGCGGGGCGGAGGAGAGCATGTCGCGGGCCGGCCGCCTCGCCGCCCAGTGGCTCGAGGACCAGCTCGCGGGCGCTGGTCCTGCCCGCGGGCCATCGTCGTCACCGTCGTGGGGAGAAGCCCGTCGTCATCGCGCTCCTGCGCGCCGCGCAGATCTTCGGCGCTCGCCACGGCATTGCGGTGCTCCTCGCATCGACGGTGCGGAGCGCCGACGGCAGAACGATCTCCAGTTCCGCAATTCGGGCTCGACCGCGACGTCCGCAGGGCGCTGCTGCGGGCGACCGGCTACTGCCTGGACCGTCTGGACCTGCTCACGGCGGCGCGCCTGCTCGCCTGGGATCCGCCATGGAGGTCGGCCGGTGAGGCCCGGGCGCTCGCGGACGAGCTCGTGCGGGCGGTTCAGACCGAGGACATCGACGGATGCGCGGGAGTGATTCTGGGGTCGTGAGGCGCCGTGCAGCCGCATGATCGATCACGTCCAGCCCGACGCCCAAGCGCGCCTGGCCACCATTATCGGCGAGCTGCTGAATCCCGCGCCCGAGTCGAAGCGGACCGGCGCATTCCGGGAGCCCCGTAGTCTCGCCCTCGCGGACGGCCGGTTCGACCAGCAGAACTCCGTCTACACGTCCGATGACGCCGATCTCGCCGACGAGGGCGCCGGGGCGCTGCTGCGCCTCCTCGTGCGCGTGCGCAACAAGGTCACGATCAATCACGGCTCGAAGGGCCTGTCCGAGGCCACCGAGCAGGTCCTGAGCCACTACCGGCGGAAGTCGCGGTGCCTACGCCCGGCTCGTCGGGCGGGCCGTCACCACCGGTCGAGAACTAATCCGACGCCGGGGTCGGGAGCGGCTCCGGCGCCGTGGCCGGGGACTGGGGTCGCCGGTTGGACGCCTTGCGGAAACGGGTCGGCGCGCTCGAGGAGGTTTCCTACGGCTGAGGGGATGTGGCATGGTGAGGGGCGTGAGGAACGTCGGGACCGGACGCCGTCGGGCCTGCTGGAGATCGACAACGACGACGACAATGCGCTGCCTCATGGTCATCGTGCCGTGGGGAGCTTCCGGGACATGGGAGGTGGCGCGGGTGTTCCCCAGCAGGGCCCGGTGCGGATATCCGTTTCAGGAGGCCGACCGCCTTCGACAGCGCGTCGCGCCGCCTGCGCGAGCCGGTGCGCAGACGCTCCTCGACCAGGGCCACCGGCGTCACTGACGTCTACGGACCTGGCGCCGGTCTTCGTCACCGAGAAAGAACCGCGCGAGTCGGGCGAGACCGCCGTTCTACGCCTTCGTCTGGGACATTCTCGGGGTGGAATCGGTCGAGGCCCCGACGCCGGGGGCGCCGCCGCGGGACGAGGCGGGAAGACGCCCTCGACCGGGTGCTCATCGTCCTTCACCTGGTCCTGCGCGTAGCCGACTAGTCCCAAGGCATTCTCCTGGGTCCGCAATCTGACGCGAGAGCCCGCCGGAAGGAGAATCCCCACGGTGGCGCGGGTCCTCGCCCTCTCGAGTCGAAGCGGGGCGCCGACGATGTGGGGCACGGATTCGGGGTCACCGATGGGATGGGGAACCGAGCGCCGACCCGTACGTCATCACCTACGTGCCGCGCGATATCGGTGGCCTCGAGGCGCGGCGACGGACTGGTCCTGGACGATTTCGACCTGCGCACGGACCAGGAGCGCCAGGAGGGGCGGGCGCCGCGACCGTTGAAGGACGCCGTGGCGCGCGCGAGGGCTCAATGACGACCCGGAGCGGGCGGTGGTGAGCGCCTGGCGGTGGGGCGTCTGCCCCGCCGCGACGACGAGGCTTCGAGACGGGGTTTCGGGGACCGAGCGCCAGGTCCACCGCCTGTCGCAGACCTGGGTGGCGTATGCGAGTATCAGCGGGTGCTCCTTCTGCCAGATCCGGGGTGAGGGTTTCCGCCCGCTCGCCCATATCGAGGCAGGTTCATCGAGGCCGTCCTGCTCATGCTGCTCCAGCGGCACCGGGCCTCGTCCTCATGAGCGCGCCTGGCGGAGGTGCAGGCGAATGCCGCGAGAGGTGGACCGGGTCATCGAGCTCGATTCGGAGGCGGTGGGATTCGTCGTCTCCGAGCAGTGGACGATGATGACGGACTCGGACCGCCAGCTCGACGCCTTCCTCACCCTACCTGCTCGAGACGTACAGGATCCCCCTGCTGGTCGAGGAGGCGCGCGACCAGGCGCACCGCCTGCGGGAGAACGTGCTCATGCGGATCGGGCGTGCCGAGCAGCAGGCCGAGGAGGAGCAGGGCCAGGTCGGCCCGGACGCTGGAGATCGCGGCCGCGGTGTTCTCCTTTCATCGGCCTGCCGCTGAGCGTGTTCCTCGAGCTCTGGGTGAACTGGAAACCCCGAGGCGGGCATCGACCGCCGTCTGTACCAGCTCGGAGGCTGGCACTTCAACTGGTGGCTGGTGCTCATCGCGGTGATCCTGGGCTCCGCCATTATCGGCGAGGGTGTTCTGGTGGGCGGTGGCGCGCGCGGTGGCACACATGGCCCGACGGCGGGAGAGGGCGGCGGCGGCGCCGAACCCGGCGCGTGAGGCGAGGCCCGGTGCGCGAGGGCCGGCCTCGTTCCGTCATCGTCATCCGTGAACGCGCAGGTTTCAGTCGAGCGCGCGCCTCTCATCTGCGCGTTCGACGGAAACCGCACGTTCACAGAATCAGAGCGCCTGGTCGAGCCGAGCCTCGTGCGAAGAGCTCGGCTCCTGGCGCGGCGGCGGTTTCTGCGGGGTCCTCAGTTCCGAGGCGCTTTTGATCTTGAGCAGCCGAGGATTCGGCCAGCAGGCTCGTCGAGGGACTGGCCATACCCCTCCTGGGATCACCGCTCCCTGGGTTCGAGTCTGGTTGTTCGCCTTGTTCTCCTCACGGGACATGCAGCGCACCCGGTGCGCCGTCGCTGTAGCCGAAGGCAGCGCGCTGCATAGCCTTCATCCCATGGCGTCGCGAAGGATCTTCTCGTTCGGCAGGAAGTCCTCGACGCCGACGACTGAGGGTGCCAGGCCCAGGCATCCGTCCAGGTTCGCGTAGGACTCGGCCAGATCGCTCGGATGGCGCGAGGCCGTTCTTCGCAATGCTCACCTCGAGCGCCCCCAGTCCGAGCGGCTTCCCCAGCCCCATTCGCAGGTGGCCGACGGCGCCGGGTCCTTCTTCTCATTGTTCGGGACCAGGTTCCGGGGTGAAACGCAGATGAGCGCCGCCAGTTCATCGGCTCAGGTTCGAAGAACATGGTGCAGCGCAGGATATGCCGGTCTTCATCCACGAGCGGGCTACTGAGCGGACCGCGGCATTGTCCTGCTCGCGGCCGATCAGCACGGGGCCCTGGTCCTGCGCGGGAACGGACTTGTCAGGTCCTTGCCCTGCACAGGTCGCGATGCAGGATAGCGGCGGCGCCGAGGAACTGCCGGGGGCGGAAGTACTCGCTGCGCGGAAGCGGCTTACCGCCACTCCAAGGTCGTTCAGAGTCGAGTGGTGAGGAGCGTCTCGACGACGCGTCTTGCGACTGCAGCGGTGAGTTTCTTCTTCTCACGGCTGACGCGGGCCTCCCGAGGGCGTCGACGACGCCGAAGGACAGCTCTTCCCCGATGAGCGACGTCGCCTTCGCGCCATCGTCGGCGTCAGGGGACGACAGCAGCCGAAGCCGATCGGCGGCGGAGGCCTCAACGGCCCTCGTGAGGGAAGAACCCCTCTGCGCGGCGGCGGGCTGCCCGGGCGACCTGCTGTGGGGCGCCGTCCGACCATCGTGGGGAGGACGTCCATGACGGGCGTCGGCGGGAATGTCATCACCGCCGGAGGCGTAGGTTCTGTCGAGTCGGACGAAGACGAGATCGCCGTCGGACAGGGCGTTATCGGAGGGCGCGGGGTGAGTGGCGGCCGCCCGGTTGAGCAGGTGCTCGTCTCCGCCGGGCGCCTTCTGCTGCGCCGAGTACGACCGAGCACGGTTGCGTATCGTGATCACGTGCTCGGGATCGAGGGGCAGAATGGTTCCGTAGAGATTACGCCATCTCGGGCCGACTTGAAGAAGAAGCGCTCGTAGTCTTCCCTCTTTTTCGTCTCCGAACGGTTTCCGGGAGGTCTTCCCTCGGGGTCGTCCGGCAGTATGCTCAAACGTTGAAGGTCTCAACATCAGGGCGCATGGCAACATCGAAAAATTTTCGAGGTGATCGCCCTACCACACACAGTGACCATGAGGTGGCGTCCGCCTCTGGTCCCGCCACTACGCGAGCTGGACGTCCACCTGCTCCCGTGGCGGGTGAGGCTGCGGAAACGCGTGAAGACCTGTCTGCGGATTGACCCCGGCCCCGGGGCCCGTCCTGATATCAGGATAGTTTGGTGCACGCAATAGTGCTGCCCATGATTAAGATCATCCTGATCAGGGCGACCAGAGCGTTCTTCACGAAAGCCGTCCAGGATCTCGACGGCGAGCCCGCCGTTCTCCTGCTCGAAGATGCCGTCCGAGAAGATTGTTCGCAGCGGCCGGGTCGGCCAGGTGGAGGTGAGCTCAGGTGGTCGTTCTTGATGCGGCGCCGCCACTGCGGTTCTCGGCGATCCCGCAGACCCGGAAGCGCGAGCAGGTGAGCGTCTCGTGGGCGCGAGATCATGCCCTTGACCATCGTGGGGGCACGACGGGTTGTCGTCGTCGTCGGGAGATCGGTGAAGCGCTCCTTGCCGTCTTCGTGCTCGATGGTCTGCTGGCACGAGCGGCGTGCGTCGATCATCTCCAGGTCGATGAGGCGGACCAGCGGTCGGCGTAGAGGCGGTCATGTCCGGGTGCCTTATGGTCCTGAAAAGGGCCTGAGGGGTAGCCTACGCCGGCATTAGCAGTCGTTCGCCGGACTGCGCAGCACCAGGATTCAGTTGACCGCGGAGTGGAAGGGCTCAAAAGTCAGTCCATGTCAGTTCCACTTTCCTGTCATGAGCTCGTCGACGAACACGGTATTGCCGTAATCGGCCTCGGTGAAGACCTCGACGCTCGTCATAATGGGCATATTTGCGCATCGGCCTTGTCGACGCTGTGCTGCAGATAGTCGTTGGGCCGGTACCAGCGCGCTCCTCCTCCAGGGCGCCCGGCCTGGTCGTCATCATCGGCCCCGCGGAGGGCTGACCTCCGCCGATCCGGTGCCGTTGAGCCACCGGGCTCGTGCGCCAGCACGTCGTCGCCCTCACCGCCCTTCGCGATCACCGACCACAGCCGCAACTCGTAAACGGTGTATTGCTGAACCTGCTCGCCGTCCGTGCCGCCAGAGCGCCCTTCGGAGATCGATCGGGCGCGCGCGCACCCCGCCGTCGTGTGGGCGATGCCCTGCCATTGCGCCTGGACTCGGCCGCGGGCGATGACCCGCTGCAAGTCTCCGGCGTCGCGGACGGTCCAGCGCCCTTCGCGAGGCTGCCTGCCGAATCGGTGCGTCTCAGTCATGGCTCTTCCCTCGTCGCCCGTCAGATAGCTCGCCCACCGCTCGCGCCGGGGCTCGGTGATCTCCTCGTTCACCGTCCGGAGGCGGCCGAGATCTGCTCGGCGACGGACTCTCCGGCGCCCTTCGCAGCGCTGAGAGGTCGGTCCCCGATGCCGATGCTGCGGCCGCTCGACTCTTGATGCTGGTGACCTCCACCTGCCCCAGTCGCGTGCCCCGGCTGCCCAGCGGCAGCGTGCCGGTGGCCAGTTCGGCCAGGACGAGCCCGAGCAGGCACCAGGCCGCCCTGCGGAGATTATCGTCCTCGGGGCGCGAACGCTGAGTCTCCCCGCGGCGATGTGTCATCGATGGACGGTCCTCAGGTCCAACTCGGAACGATGTTCTTCCGCTCGGCGTCGTGGACCTCCTCGCCGTCAAGATTGCCCTCTGCGACGCCTCCGGTCCACCGGTCGCCCGCATTGTGGGTGATCAACCGGGTGGATCCGTTGGAGGACGCCAGGGTGTCCAGGACCGTCAGTGCGCCCCGGCGCTCGGTGGAGCCGAACAGGCGCTGTACGAGGTCGGGATCGTGGGCGAGCTGATCGTGCACATTGGTGTCCGACCAGTCGTCGTTGACGGACGCATGGCGAGCGGCCAGGATCGTGCGGGCGATTCGCGGGCGCGCGAGCGCTGATGCGCCGCCGCACCGAACTGCCCGGCAGCACGATCGGCGCGTTCTCCCCGGGCCGCTGCGCAGGGTGCCTGGTGGGAACGAGTTCATCAGGATCGTCCTCGCCTCGGAGGTCATGCTGCTCGCCGTCCGGATCGGTCCCCCGCGTCTGCCTTCGCCCTCCTCCGTGTGCCTGGACGTTCTTACTCAGGCCTTATCCGTGTCGGACTCGTGCGCGCGACTTGGCTTGAGCCGAGTCGCGGATCGGCCACGAGAATACCCGTGGGGCTGTTCCACTCGATATTGATGCGCACGCGGTCGGGATCGCGCACTCGATCGGTTCGATCCGCTCGCTCATGTCCTCGCCGTAGCCGTTGCCCAGCCAGCTCAGAAGATCGTCGCGCGTCCCCAATGGGGCCCTGGTGAGGACCCAGAACCTTTCGCTGCCGGGCCGCATATCGGGTCGCACCCGTCCCCAGCGGCGTTCCTGCGCCGCCGAAGAGCCCGTCCTGACTTCCAGCACTCGAGGATAATGGAGAAGAGCCGCTCATCGTCCTCCGTCACCGGTTGACGTTCGGAGACGCCCCCGAGGCAGCGCGGATCGTCGGGCCTGTTTCTGGGCATTGCCCCCGCCTGCGCGGTGATTGTCAGGGTCAGGGGCCTTCCGGCCGGCACGTACTCGTGCTCGAAGAGCGCGGTGTCCCCGGCGGCCCCCCAGTAACGGTCAATGGCAATGCCCATGCAGTGGGCGATCCGCTGTCCCGCGGGCCGTCCCCGCGCGGAAAGACCTCCGCATTGTGAAGATCCACGGCGTGGAAGGTCAGGGCTGGGCCCAGGCTCCCTGATTCGACAGTCCTCCCCACAGGTGGGGTCCCGTGTTTCATCGAAGTAGCTTCTTGCAGGCCGCTCGCACCGCCCTTGATGGAACGGCCGGTCAGCACCGGGCGGTCGGCCCGTCGCGGGCGAAGCGCCAGGGCACGGTCTCGCGCTTCTTCGACGGGCGGGCGCGGTCCACAGCTTCGTCAATGCCGCCCGAGTGCAGAGGAGAATCGGTTCCTCAAGCAGACGGTCAACTCGTAGCGGGTGATGCTCATCATTCTCCCTCCAGCTCACGGCTGCGCATCCATCGGCGATGAAGTCCTCATGCTTCAAAGAGGTGAGTCTGAACTCCTTCTCGCGCAGCAGCGGATGGTCGACGACGAAGCGACCGAATCCCTGGGCCGTGAGCTCGCCGACTCCGGTCACCGACAGGCGGGCGAGTCTTCTCATCGTCTCCTCCGGGCTGCTGCCGCATGGCAGGCCGAACCCGCAACATGGAGCGCCTGGATCACCGTCCGGGTGGCGCGCGGCCGCCGATCCGCCGCGCCCCAGGAGTCGACGCGACGGTGGCGGATTCCCGCGCTGAAGCACGTCTCATCCGAGTCGTCCTCGGCCTTGATCGGTTCCAGAGGGACTCCGGCGCGTTCGAAGGCCTTGTACAGATCTTTGAGGCTTCCGCCCGGCGAGTCGGGGGCGGAGCCACGACGTCGGAGGTGAACCACAGGGCCGGTTCGCTCGCATCCACTCGGGCCGAGGACTTCGACCTGGTGGAATTCGCCGACGCCGGCAGCCCCGGCCGTGGGTCCTCAGGCGCCACAGCCCCAGTCGCTCGGGAAGGCCTGACGAGTCGAAGGCCCTGCTGAGCAGGTTCTTGACCCGTTCGTGAGACTTCTCGCTCATGGTGACGGTGGCGCGCAGACGCATTCCACGGGCAGTGCGCGGGCCAGGGAACAACTGCCCAGTTCAGCGCGCCCGTGACCGGGTTGTGGGCGGTGGACTGGCGCCCTGGAGCTGGCACCCCCATCCCTCCGAGACTCGGAAGGTTCGCGCTCTTCAGGGCGGGAAGACGTATCCGATGCGCAGCGGCATGCGAGATCTCGTTCTCAGGCTCTTCGGCGAGCAGACGGTTGAGCACGCGCCCTCTCGTCTCGTCGTTCCCCTCCGTCTTGGGCTGGACAGCAGCAGGCATCGGCATTCCCCGCACGCGCGTTGACGACGGCGGTGGCGTCGGAGACCAGGAGATCGCCGTTGACGACGGCGTCGCGGATGTTCCGGGTGTGCGCCGACGCCGGCGTTCTTCTTGAGCAGCGGCCTGGAGCCTGTGGTGGATAATGAGCAGCAGTGCTGTTCCGCGCAGGAAGTCGGGAGCGCAGCTCGTTGGAGAAAGGGCACGTCGTAGGGAGATCACGGGCGACGTGGGATCGATATCAAAGATCGGTCTCGTAGAAGATCGTGCCGCTCGAGCCGCCCCGGTGGTCGAATCCTTCTTCCCTAGGGGATGTCCGAGCACCCGTCCGCCTTCGAGTCGATAGGGAAGTCCGGGGCGTCGGGGGCTTTCGGGGCCGGTCCGCTCCACTGCTCCAACTGCCCGCGGCACCGCTCCCGGATCTCCCGAATAGCCTGCTCGGGATCCGTGTCCCTCTCATCAGTCCCGCCGGTCTTACCGGCCTCGCCAGTCTCGCCAATGAGAGACGCTGCCAGGCCGTCGCCGTCGGACCGGTTGGAGCCGAGGGCGCGCACGAGCAGGGCGGAGATCGCTCAGAACGAGTTCGGCCGCCTTCCTCTGGTCCGCGCACCAGTGAAGTGGTCGCCCGTCCAGGGTTTCACCCAGCAGTTCCATCGCACCGCGCAGAATGCAGGCGCGGGCCCGCTCGAACAGGCGCAGGTGGTCCTTCTTCGCGGTGCCCGTCTTCTCGTCGATGGACAGGGAGACGACCTCGTGACTCGCCTCCCGCTTCGACTCACTGCCGACGGCGCCGTCCGGAGAAGGAGACGAAGCTGGCGTCGGAGAAGGAGACGAGCGGGCGCGCGACCGAAACCGAACAGCGCTGACAGATCTGCGCCAGCTCTTGTCCCCGGAATCGCCGTCGAGCGCCTCGGCGACGACGAAAGGCCTGCTCGCGGATGGCCCGGTGAGCACGGTGCCGCGCACCACGGGCGGGTTGCGCTCATCCTTCTCGACGACGGCGTCCGACTGGCCACGCCGGTGCCCGTGGACACGCCCAGTCGGAGCGGAAGACGATGGTGACGCCGAGGGGCGCGGGGACGGTCTCCGGTTCCGCGGCGGTGTCGGTGCTCATTCCTGGACCTCCTGGGTGGTTGCGGGCTCAGGGCCATCGGCGGGGAAGGGGCGGGGGACGGGCTGTTCAGGTAGCTGTCGGGAGAGATCGCTCAGCTCCGCATGAGGTCGAAGAGCGCTCTGGTGCCCAGCCCTTGAGGACCTCGTCGGGCAGTGCGGCCCTGGCGTCATTCCCACTCCTGCTCGGCGCTTGTTGGCGAGCCGATCGCTCAGCTCCTGGTCCACGAGCGCGCCTGGGCGGCGTCGGACAGGGGTTTGCGGATCCGGGCGGCCCGCGTCTTGGGAAGCGGGTCTCGCCCGTGCCCGGATCCTCCGGTGAGGCCCTTGGATTGGCGGACTCGCCCGCATGTGTCGGGCCAGGGCTCGTACCGTCCAGGGGATCGGAGGCCGGGGGCGCCGTCGCGTCTCAGCAGGAAGGGGCGGGTGGTGAAGGAGGAGTAGGCCTGCAGGATCTTCTCCGGGTCCAGGACGCTGGAGTCGAAGAGCGCGTGGTAGGTCAGCGTCGACCGGACGGGCTTCCGGGCCTTGCCGACCTTCTTGGCCTCGTCGACGGGCGCTCGGCCCGAGGTCGTAGGCGACGTGGAAGGGAAGTCGCGGCGGACGACGGCGACGCCCGCGGCGGCGGTCATGGGGCCGGTGCCCTCTTCGCGACCCAGGTGTCTGAGGAGCACGTCGCTCTCGGTGGCCCTCTCGTAGCGCTCGAGATAGGCGGCCGCGAAGGGGAGGGCGTAGTCGCCGCTGGTGAAGACGGTGACGTCGTCGCCCCCAGGATGACAGGGACGACCGGGACGACGGCGAGCTCCCGATTCGTCGAGTGCGGCGTGCGCCTCCGCCCACTTCGCGACGTCCGCGGGCCTCGGCGAAGGCCTCGGGTGACGGCGGTCGAGGCGGTCGTTGACGGTGAGGACGAAGCGCCGCAGAGCGTCGGCGTCGTCGCGCGAACAGCCGACGGCCGTGAGAGTCGGCCTCGTCGACGCGGCCCATCGCCTCGCCGAGCGGCGCGTGCAGCGCCGACGCGTGCCGTCGATGTGGATGACAGCCACCTTGGACGGGCGGACGCCCGCCTCGCCGGTGCCGCGAGGTGTCCTGGAACCGCTCCTCGAGGATGTGAGGTGCGCTGGTCATCGGTTTGCGCCGTCGGCGGCGCCCTGTCTCGCCGTCGGAGTCCCGCCCGACGGCGGTGCTCGGCGGGACGCTCCCCAGGCTTCGACGTCGACGAGCGAGGCCTCCCGGAGTTTCTTCGTGGCTTCTCCGTGAGCTTCTTGGGGTCGCGGACGGGCTGGTCGAGTTCAGGTCTTCGCTCGTACGGCGACGCGAGGAGATGAGGTCGGCGGGGAGTAGAAGGCCCCGGTAGCGCTTGACCCGGGAGGCGAGGAGGCGGGTCCCTCGTCGTCCTTGGCCTCGTCGTCTGATGTGGCCGAGACATGCGTTCCAGCGTTGGCGAGGCTGGCGGGACGGAGTCCTTGGCGCGGAGCGAGGAAGGGCATCTGGGAGAAGCGGGCCTCGGCAGAGCGGGCGCACGCAGTCATTCCAGGCAGCGCCAGGCGTGGATCCAGTTTGAGGAGATCCTCGTCGACGTGAGTTTGTCACCGTATCGAGGTGCACGCCCGAGACGTCCATGCCGAGGCCTGGGCGAGCGCCGTCCGGGTGACGCGGCCGTCGGGCGGGACTCCGGCGGCGGAAGGGCGCCGCCGACGAAGAACGAAGTCCGACGTCATCGCCCTCGAGGCGGTTCGGGACATTCCGGGCGGCGCGGCGGGCGGCGCCTCGAAGTGGCATCCATCGACGGCGCAACGGCGCATCGGCGCCATGTTACTGCTGCCAACCACGATGGGCCTCGAGACGACTTCTCACAGGCCGTCGGCTGTTCTGCCCAACATTTCTCGCTGCAACACTCGTCGTACCTCATTTCAGGTACCATGAAACCTATTGAAAATCGACGAAGTGGTGTCGTCGGTCGTCATCCTGAGGCCAGTCACCGTCTCAGCGGCATTCCTCGCTTCGCGACCATATCGAGCGCTACGAGACCGGGCTGAACCGCTCAGCGCCGACTACGCCGCCGCCAGCCAGGTCCTGCGACCCTTCCCGTCTTGAAACGCCTCGTCGGCGAGACAAGTCGGCAGGCCCGGCGTGCGATCGACGACCGCGGCTCCAGCGTCTGAACCCGGAGAAAGTGTTCACCTCCTTCACCACCCGCCCGCGCGCTTTCGCAGCTGAACTGGGCGGCCTCCGTCCCCGGGGCAGTGACCTGTGCCGCTCTGACAGTCCTGGCCTCACCTCGGAAGGATATCAGGCGCAGGCAGACCCGCGCCTGGCGCAGGCCTGAATCCTGGCTTCTGTCGGCACCGCCAGGCACGCGGTTTCCAGATTGTGTTCGGCTCGCCGATGGGCATGGTGGACGACGGGTGGGCATCGTTTGTCAGGCGCCTTCTCTCCCGACGACACAGCCGTCCCCGCTTCGTTTATCCGAATCCTGACCGGGAATGTTTTTCATTTCCC
>BNJU01005020.1_pt1 | contig 85203 bp, 122 predicted proteins | sample 8539281 | NCBI WGS metagenome assembly BNJU01 (sample SAMD00202456, study PRJDB9452) | human saliva metagenome | isolation source: human saliva | place: Japan
CTCGTCGTCGCCGAAGGAGTTTCAGGATGAGAATGGAAGTTCGTCTACAGCTTCCTCGAAGATGAGGACGGCTCGAAACTCTATGAGGGATTCAGAAGACGGTCGATGAAGCGCGCGCGGAGGGAGCCCAGTACGTCATGCTCGTCGCCCATCTGGGCACGACGGGCGCCGTTCCCGTTTGGTCGAGCGGCGCTGTGGCTGCCGCCTGAGCGGCATCGACGTCATCATCGACGGACATTCGCATGAGCAGTATACGCGCGTCGACGCAAGAACAAGGACGGCAAGGGCGTCCTCGTCGAGCAGACGGGCACGAAAGCTTGCGAGCGTCGGCAAGATCACCATCCGACGACGACGGCACGATCACGGGCGAACTCGTCAAGGGGCTGACGGCGGTCGATGCCGATGTCAAGCGGCTTGTCGATGAGGAACTCGCGCAGGTGGAGATGCAGCTTGCCAAGCCTGTCGGCACGACGACCGTTGACTTCGTGACCGATGTCGACGGTGGGTCTACCGCGCGCGCAGCGACGAGACGAATCTCGGCGATTTTGTTGCAGATGCATTTCGCGCCTCGGTTCATGCTGATGTGGCGCTCGTCAATGGCGGCGGTTTTCGTGAGCCGATCTCGACAGGAAAAGTGACGTGATAAGACGCTCGCAGCGCTGTTCCCCTTACGAACAACCTTGTCGTCAGAAGCGTCACGGGGCAGCAGCTTCTCGATGCGCTCGAAAATGGGGGCGGCAAAGTATCCCGAAGAATCCGGCGGCTTTTTCCATGTTTCGGAATTACCTACACTATTGACGCGCGTGTGCCGTCTTCGGTGGTTCAAAATGAGCAGGGCGGTTTTTGTTCGTGTCGACGGAGCTTATCGCGTCAAGGATGTCATGGTTGGCGGCGTGCCGCTCGACTTGACAGAGGATTATACGGTCGTCAGCAATTCCTACATCATGAGGAACGGCGGCAACGGCATGACGATGTTCGACGGCACGCCGCTCTGCGTGACACGGCGTTCTCCGACATCGACGCGATTGCCGACTACGTCAAAGAGCAGGGCGGCGTCGTCGGCAAGGCTACGAGAATCCTGCCGGCGCAGGGCGCATCACGATCCCTATGAGTGAAGAGGAAAAGAATTTGCCGTTTTAGAAAAACGTCGCTTTTCAAGGACTGCCGTACGGAATGTGCGGCAGTTTTCTTTGTGCGCTTACCGTGGTGGCGCGGTGCGCTTCTCTGTGATATACTATAGAAATCGTTGCATTTGATCCGTGCTTCCTATCGTGCAGGGAAGGGAAAGGGCGTTGGTCTTGTCAGAAAAGCGAAGCGGCATGTGGTGCGGCGCAATTTTTTTCTTTCTGTGCGGCTTGTTCTTCTGCTGCTCCCATACGGCATCGGCGGGTCGCGTGATCGACTTTCAGGGCGCAGGAAGGCGCAGAGGGAGGCGGCGTCCAAAGAGGCGAAGCAGGAGAAGGCGCACGCATCTTCGCAGGAGATTCGCGTGGGGCTGTTCCTCGGGCAGAAGAGCGTGCTCATCTCGTCGGACGCCCGGATTTTCCATCGTCGAGGACGGAAGCGGCAAGGTGCTGACGACGATCGCGCCGAATGCCGCCATCAAGCTGGAGGGCGGCAGGGGCGGGAATCTTCCTCGATGGCAAGCGCCTCTCCGGCGCATCCCTGCGCCTTAGTGCCGCAGCGTGCCGAGGCGTCTTTCAAATTGGCGCCCGGGCATTATCGCGGCAGTTTCTTCGTGCGCGTCGAGAGCAAGGGGCTTGACCTCATCGAGCAGCTTTCTCTTGACGACTATGTGAACGGCGTGCTCGCCGAGGAGATGCCCGCTTCGTGGCACATAGAAGCCTTGAAGGCACAGGCGGTGGCGGCGCGAACCTATGCCCTTCGCAGCAAGGGGACGCCATCGGTCGGAAGGTTACGACATCTGCGCGACGACACATTGCCAAGTCTACGGCGGCGTCGATGCGGAAACGCCCGCGACGCGTGCGGCGGTCGCGCAGACGGCGAATCAGGTGCTCCTCTACGCGGGAAAGCCGGCGGAAACGCTGTTTCACAGTGATTCGGGCGGCATGATCGAAAGCCGCGAGGCGCTTTGGGGCGCGGGTGTGCCGTATCTCGTTCCCGTCAGGAGGATGTGCAAGGACAAGCCCGTGGCGGGTGATCTTGTCGAAACGGATTTCCTCAGGAAGCTCGCCGCCGCAGGCAAGGGAGGTGGGAAGCCTGAAGAAGATCGGGCTTTCCCCGCTCGTCATCGGCAGGGCGACGCCTGCCGCACGCCTTCGGGGCGCGTTTCGCGCATGACGATCGAAGGCTCGAAACGAATTGTGGAGCTGACGGGAAGCGAGATGCGCTCCTCTTTGGACTCAAAAAGCACGCTCTTCGACGTGAAGCGGGAAAAAGGGACAGATCGTGATCGCCGGTTTCGGCAGCGGTCGCTGGCGGGACTGTCGCAGCATGGCGCAGAGAGGCTTGCGGGCCGCATGACGTGCGACGCCATTTCTGGCACATTATTATCCGGGAACGAAGTTGGAGGTTCAGCCGTGAGGAGAAGCGGAAAAATATGCTGCTCAAGGATTTTGATTATGAACTGCCGGAGGAACGGATCGCGCAGAAGCCGATCGAGCCGCGCAACGCATCGCGGCTCATGGTGCTCGACCCGGCGGCGAAGACGATAGAGACACCGTCATTTCTACGACTTGGGCGAGTTTTCTCGCGCCAGCGACGCTTTGATTCTGAACGATACGCGCGTCCTTCCCGCGCGTCTCTATGGCAGGCGCGAGCCGACAGGTGCGCATATCGAGGTGTTTTTCGCTGCGCCGCCTCGACAAGGATTCGTGGAGACCCGGTGCGCCCCGGCAAGAAGGCGCAGGTTGGACAGGTCATCCGCTTTTCCGACGAGACTTTGTGCTGAGGTCATGGCGCATACGGATTTCGGCGGGCGCATCGTGAAGTTCCGCTATGAAGGCGTATTCGAGAAATCCTCGATCGCTTGGGAGAAACGCCTCTGCCTCCCTACATCCATGAGAGATTGGAGGACAAGGAGCGCTACCAGACGGTCTACTGCCGTGAGGAAGGCTCGGCGGCTGCGCCGACTGGGCGGGTCTGCACTTCACGAGGAGCAGCTTGCCGAACTCAAGGCGCAGGGCGTCCATATCGGCTTCGTCACGCTCCACGTCGGACTCGGAACGTTCCGCCCGTGAACGTGGAAAAGATCGAAGAGCACAAGATGCACAGCGAGTATTACCAACTGCCCGAGGAGACGGCGGAGCTGATTCGCTGCACGAAGGCGGCGGGCGGCCGCGTCATCGCCGTCGGCACGACGATCGATCCGCACGTTGGAGTCGGCAGCGGGGAACAGGGCGCTCTTGCGGCAAAAAGCGGCTGGACGGACATCTTCATCTATCCGGGCTACCGTTTCAAGATCGTCGATGCCCTTGTGACGAACTTTCATCTGCCGAAGTCGACGCTGCTCATGCTCATCAGCGCGTTTCGCGGGGGAGAGTTCGTACTGCACGCCTACGAGGAAGCGGTGCGCGAAAGTATCGCTTCTTTCTCGTTCGGCGATGCGATGTTTTTGACATGCCGCGCTGAAGGCAGCAAGAAAGAGGAGGCGGCTCTTTGACAGCCATTACCTATGAATTGATAAAGAAGGATGAGGCGACGGGAGCGCGCGCCGGCATTCTGCACACGCCGCACGGCAGTTTTCCGACGCCGATCTTCATGCCCGTGGGCACGCAGGCGTCCGTCAAGGGCGTCTCGCCCGACGAACTCAAGAGCTGGTGCGGGCGTGATCCTGTCCATACGTATCACCTTTTCCTGCGACCGGGCATGGATCTCGTGCGCGAGGCGGGCGGACTTCATCGCTTCATGAACTGGGACGGCGCAATCCTGACGGACAGCGGCGGTTTCAGGTATTCAGTCTCGGCGACTTGCGAAAGATCACCGAAGACGGCGTGACCTTCCGCTCGCACATCGACGGCTCGAAGAAATTCCTTTCGCCCGAAGTTTCGATGGAGGTGCAAATGGCGCTCGGCTCGGACATCGTCATGGCGTTCGACGAGTGCGTGCCTTATCCCGCCGACTACGAATATGCGAAGACTTCGACGGAGCGCACGACGCGCTGGGCGAGCGCTGCAAGGATGCGATGACGAGCGAGAGTCAAGGGCTCTTCGGCATCGTGCAGGGCGGCATGTATAAAGGGATTTGCGCGAAAAGAGCGTGGCCGATCTCGCAGAGCTTGATTTTTCCGGCTATGCCGTCGGAGGTCTGAGCGTCGGCGAGCCTAAGGAACTCGTGTACGAGATGCTCGGACTCACCGTGCATCTTCTGCCCGAAGACAAGCCGCGTTATCTGATGGGCGTCGGCACGCCCGACTATCTCCTCGAAGGCGTCATGTACGGCATCGATATGTTTGACTGCGTATTTCCGACGCGCGTAGCACGAAACGGCATGGCGATGACGCATGAAGGCCGGCTCGTGATGAAGAATGCCGCTTACACGCGATTTTTCCGTCCTCGAAGAGGGCTGCGGCTGCTACGCCTGCCGAAACGGCTACACGCGCGCTACATCCGACATCTCGTTCGCGCCGAGGAAATCTTCGGCCTGCGCCTCCTGACGCTGCACAATCTCTATTTCCTGCAGGCGTTTATGCGCGAGATGCGCGAGGCGATTCTTGTCGATGCGTTCAGCGATTTTCGCGCAAAATTTCTCGCAAAAGCGTTATCAGAGGTAGGAAATTTTTCCCGCAATAAAGGGAAACGGCGAGATGCGTCGAAAGAAATGAACTGTGAGGTTTTTGAGGAAGCGCTGAATCTGTCGGTGATTCCTTGACTAGGAGGAATACCATGGATGCAAATATGATGAATGCCCTTTATACATACGGCCCTTTGATCTTCATGGTGCTCGTCATCTACTTTTTGATCATCCGGCCGCAGCGCAAGGAGCAGAAGCGCCGCAAGGAGATGCTCGACGGACTCAGGCGCGGCAATCGCGTCGTGACGATCGGCGGCATTTACGGCACGCTGACCGAGGTGCACGATACGATGGTCAAGATGAAGATCGCCGAGCATGTGGAGATCGAGGTGTCGCGTGCGTCCATCCATGCGAATGTCACGGATGGCGGGGCGCAGGAGAAATCCTGACGCATGACATCCGAGGAGATTTTACAGGCGAAAAAGCGCCTGCGGCAAGAGGCCTTGAAGCGGCGCGGCAGCCTTTTGGCGCAGACGAACCGGATGTTCAGCGAGGCCATAGAAGCGAGACTGATGTCGCTCGACGTCTGCCGCGAGGCTCGGACGATCTTCGCCTTCGCTGCGATGGTGGACGAGGTGCAGCTCTACAGCTTCATGGAAAAGGCGCTGGCTGAGGAAAGCGCGTCGCCGTGCCGCTTATCGTCGGCAAGGGCGTGATGGAAGCGGTGCGCGTGCGGGCGCTTTTCCGACCTCGTGCCGGGAGCGTTTGACATCCCGACCGTGCGTGAAGAGCGGCGCGAGATCGTCGCTCAAAGAGCCTTGACTGCGTGCTTGTGCAGGTGCGGCATTTTCGCGCGACGGGGCGCGGCTCGGCTCTGGCGCGGGCTTCTATGATCGCTTCTTGGGCGAGAAGGCGCCGCAGGCTGCAGCGAATCGCCGTGGCATTTTCTTGTCAGATCACGGACGAGGTTCCCCGAGAGGCGCATGACGTCATGATGCACGCGATTGTTACGGAGAACGAAACTATACTTTGCAGGTGAGAAGCATTGATGAAGATAAAAGTGGGCATGGCGAAGATCAACAAATACGCGATGCAGCATTGCGGCGACAGCTTCGACATCATTGAGCGGCCTTACGGCGGACTTTCCGCCGTCATTGCCGACGGGCAGGGGAAACGGGCTGGCGGCGCATCATACTGAGCAGCTGGGTCGTGAACAAGGCGGCTTCCTTGATCGCTGACGGCGCACGCGACGGCGCTGTCGCACGCGCCGTGCACGACTACCTCTACGCGATGAAGGACAAGAAGGTGTCGTGCACGCTGACGCTCCTGAGCGCCGATTTGGAATCGAAACGGTCGTCATCAGCCGCAATTCCAACTGTCCGACGATTGTCAAGACGGACGAGTACCTGACGATCTACGACGACGAGGTCTCGCCGATCGGCGTCAACCGCCACATGAAGCCCCTCGTCTATGAACTGCCGTTCGCCCCGGGCATGATCGTCGTCTCTTTCACGGACGGCATCGCGCACGCGGGAAAAGAAATGCGACGGCGCGTCGATGGATATGAAGAAGATCCTCGCCATCATCGAGGACAATGCGCCCGAGGACTGCGACTTCATCGCCAAGAGCATCTTGGAATACGCTCTCCTTGGACAAGGACAAGGCGGGAGACGATATGACGGTCGTCGTCATGGGCATAGCGGAAGCCGCAGCCGATGCGCCGAAAGATCGAGCAGCTTTCCGCTTCGTATCCGTTCTAGTCGTGCCGTTCCAGTAGCAGTCGGTTTAGTAGAATGAAGCCGTTGCGCTGCAGGAGAAAGCTAGCGAATTGCTGTTGTCGAGCGTCTGTGCGTCGGGCAAGACGACGCTCGTGCAGGGACTGAAGGATGCGGGCTTTGACGCATACAACGTGGCGCAGGAGCATTCGTGCATCCGCGCTTTTTGGAACAAGCACCGTCCCCGACATCCTCGTGATGATCGATGCGACGCTTCCTGCAATCAAGAAGCGCCGCCGCGTCTCGTGGACGGAGGAGCGTCTTGTCGTGCAGCACGAGCGATTGCGCGACGCGCGGGAACATGCTGACCTCTATCTGCGAGACGGACGATCTTTCGGCGGCGGAGGTCTTGGAGACGGTCGTCGCATTCCTGCGTGAAAAAGGGCGCTTGAACCGTGTCTTTTGCGCCTTGCGCTTAGCGCGGAAGAATAATATGTATCAGAGGAGATGGGAAGATTTGAGACAGGACGCTTTACTGAAGCTCATCGCGGTCATCGCGGTGATCGTCGGCGTTTTCGCCTTCGTCTCGCCGTTGGCAAATTCCATACGCCAAGGCCTTGACCTGCAGGGCGGCACGCATGTCGTGCTCGAAGCGGTCGATACGCCGGAAGCGCAGGTCAACGACGATGCGATGCAGCGCGTCGTCAAAAATCATGGAGAAGCGCGTCAACGAGCTTTGGCTGACCGAGCCGCTGATCCAGCGCCAAGGCGAGCGCCGCATCATCATCGAATTGCCGGGCATCAAGGATCCTGATTCTGCCATTAAGACGATCGGCAAGACGGCGATGCTCGAATTCAAGGACGAGGATGGAAATACCGTCATGACGGGCACGGACCTGAAGAACGCGCAGGGACGCCCGCAACCAGCAGAATCAATATGTGGTCAACTTGGAGTTTTCCGACGAGGGCGCGAAGAAGTTCGCCGATCTGACGACGAAGAACGTCGGCCGCCGCATCGCCATCCTGCTCGACGGAGAAGTCTTGACGAACCGAATGTGCGCGAGCCGATCACGGGCGGCAGAGCTGAGATTACGGGACAGGAGAGTCAGGAAGAGGCGCATCGCATCGCGATGCTTCTGAGAGCGGCGCACTTCCTGTCAAGGTCAATATCATCGAGACGCGCACGGTCGGGCCGACGCTCGGACAGGACTCGAAGGACAAAGAGCGAGTTTCGCCTTTGTCATCGGCATTTCCGCCGTCCTCGTGTTCATGATCCTCTTTCTATCGCCTTTCGGGTCTCATCGCCGATCTCAGCCTCATGGCCTACGTCATCCTGCTGCTCTTCCTCTTGAAGATGCTCGATGCGACTTGACGCTGCCCGGGCGTCGCGGGCATCATCCTGTCCATCGGCATGGCGGTCGATGCGAACGTGCTGATCTTCGAGCACTTCAAGGAAAGAATTCGCTTGGGCAAGACGCTGCGCCTTTCGATGGAGGCGGGCTTCAGCGCGCTTTTACGACGATCTTCGATTCAAACATCACGACGATCATCGCGGCGCTCGTGCTGTTCTTTCTTTCGGCACGGGAACGATCAAGGGCTTTGCCATCACGCTCGGACTCGGCGTCGTGCTCAGCATGCTGACGGCGATCACGCTCACGCAGTACATGCTGAAGCTCCTCATCGCCTCGAATATTTGCAAGAATCCCGCCGTCTACGGTGCGACGGGATTGACTGGCGGAAGCAGGGTGAAGAAAGATGCATAAGTTCGACATTGTAAAGCGCACGAAGATTTGGTTCATCTCTCCTGTGCGTCATTCTGCCCGGCATTTTCAGCATGTGCACGCAGGGTTTCAACCTCGGCATCGACTTCACGGGCGGCACGATCATCGAGCTGCGCTTCCAGAAGGAAGTGACCTTGGCGGATGTGCGCGGCGTCCTGCGCGAGTACGGACTTGACAACAGCACGATCCAGTTCTCGGGCGACGCGGCGAATGCTGAAGCTGCGCCCACGGTCATGGTGCGAAGCGTTGACCTTGAGGAAGAGGAGCGCAAGGCTGGGATGGCGTCGCTCAAGCAGCAGCTCGGCGACTACGATGTGCTGCGCGAGGAGAAGGTCGGTGCGACGATGGGATCGGAGCTTATCATGAACGCCCTTTGGGCGCTCGCGCTCTCGTGGGTCATGATCGTGCTCTACGTTTCGTACCGCTTCGAGTTCAAGTTTGGTATTTCCTCCATCTTGGCCTTGGTTCACGACATCCTCATCGTCCTGAGCGTCTTCTCTCCTGACACAGCGGCCGATTGATTCTTCGTTCGTCGCGGCGCTTCTGACGATTGTCGGCTATTCGATTAACGATACCATCGTCATCTTTCGACCGCATCCGCGAGAATCTGAAGCTGCACTTTAGGCGCGGCGGCGACATCAACGAGCTTGTCAATACGAGCATTTATCAGACGCTGACGCGCTCGATTTACACGGTATGCACCGTGCTCTTCACGACGTTCGCGCTCTACTGGTTCGGCGGCGATACGACGAAGGACTCTCGTTCGCCCTTCTCGTCGGTTTCTTTGCGGCTGCTATTCGTCCATCTTCATTGCAAGCCCCATCTGGGTCGTCCTGCGCAATTTCTCGGAGAAGCGCCGCAGAGCGGGCAGTGCGGCTGCAGCGAAGTGACCGTTGTTCATAATTTGCGCGGCGGAAACGCCAAGCTGATGAAAGGGCTGTGCACAGGCCGAAAGGTCTGTGCAGCAGCCCCTTTTATGTAGGTTGCTCCATCGGCGACAGATGGGAGGAGGACAATGGAGAAAAGAATGGTCGCTCTTGCCTGATACATCGGCGAGAGCTGTCGGAATTTTCTCAGCGCATCGGCACGACGCCCTTCACGGCGGCGCTTCTTCTGCATCGCGGCATCACATCGGACGAAGAGGCGCGGGCGTTCCTTCATCCGGAAAAGCAGCCGTTTCACGATCCGTTCTTGATGAGGGATATGGAAAAGGCCGTCTCGCGCATCGAGCAGGCGATCGAAGCGCAGGAGCGCATCGTCGTCTATGGCGATTACGACGTCGACGGCATCACGGCGACCTCGCTTCTCGCCGCAATCTGCGTCAGCTCGGCGCGGCTGCAGACTACTTCATTCCGCATCGTCAGAAGGACGGCTACGGGCTGCATAAGGAAAACGCTCGATGAGATCATCGCTGGGGGCGCCAGGGCTCATCGTCACGGTGGACTGCGGCATCTCCGCCGTCGAGGAGGCAGCAGCAAAAAGACAAGGTCGATCTCATCATCACCGATCACCACCTGCCGGGCAAGGAACTGCCCAAAGCCCTCGCCGTCATCGATCCGCATCGTGCAGACTGCGCATATCCCGACAAGAACATCGCGGGCGTGGGCGTGGCGTTCAAGCTCTGCCAAGCGCTTTGGCAGAAAATGCGCGGCAAAGGCCTTCACGGGCGATCTTGACATCGTCGCACTGGGCACGGTCGCCGACGTCGTGCCGCTCCTTGGGAGAATCGGAAGATCGTGCAGCAAGGCCTGCGCGTCTTGAAGAAATCAAAGCGTCCGGGTATTCAGGCGCTTCTCGCTGTGACGGAACTCCAAGAGAAGGAGATCACGGCCGGACATATCGGCTTCGTGCTCGCGCCGCGGCTCAATGCGGCGGGACGCTTGGCGTCCGCGCTGCGCGGCGTCGAATTGCTCCTGACGGAGGACGGAGAGAAGCGCAGGCGATTGCGGAGGAGCTTGACGCGGCGAATCGCGAGCGTCAGGCCGTGGAGCAGGAGATTCTGCAGGCGGCAGAAAAACAGATCGAGGAGATTGACGTCCAGCGAGCGCATGTGCTCGTGCTTCATGCGGAAGGCTGGCATCCCGGCGTTATCGGCATCGTGGCCTCGCGCATCGTCGAGCGCTATTACCGTCCGACGGTCATCATCGCGGAAGAAGACGGCATCGGCAAGGGGTCGTGCCGCAGCATACGCGGCTTCCACATGTTTGAAGCTCTTTCTGCCTGCGGGAGCATCTTCTGGGCTTTGGCGGCCACGCGCAGGCGGCGGGCTTTCGCTTCGCTCGGCGGACGTTGCTTCCTTCCGTGAGGGCTCTGGAGGCTTATGCGGCAAAGGTGCTGAAGGAAGAGGATTTTCGTGCCGATTCTCGACATCGAGCTGGAACTTGCACCCGAGAAGATTACGGAGCAGCTGATGACGAGATCAAGCTTTTGGAGCCGTACGGCATGGGAAAATCCCAGCCGCTCTTTTCGACGCACGGCGTTCGCGGCAGCTATGCGCGGCAGATCGGCAAGGAGGGCAGCACCTGAAGTTTGAGCTTGACGGCTTGGACGCGAGCATTGACGTTCTGGCTTGGGGCAAGGGCGAGAGGCGCCGCTCGTCAATCGCGAGCGCATCGACATCGCGTATTTTCCCGAATACCATGTGTGGCGCGAGAAGCGCTCTCTGCAGCTCATGCTTGAAGATTTTCGTCCGGCACGCGCCGAGGCGAAGCATCCCGACCGTAACGCGCTGGCCTCGGTCTATCGCTTTTTCTGTTCGCACGTCAAAAGGCGGCAGAATGCCGTTGGATGCAGAGTATCTTTTGGCAGAGTATTTGCGTCATTTTCCTGTCATGGGGATCTTCACCTTTCAAAAAGGCGCTGCAAATTTTTGAAGAGCTTGCGTCCCTGCACGCAGCCGATGGAACATACAAGTTTTCCGCACCGAAAGAACGGCTGATTTATATAAGTCGCGCATATTCCGCGAGGGAAATCCTCTGTAGGAATTTTTACAGAGACGTCCTTCCCATCAGATAAAGAGCCAATACATGAGGAGACTCATATATTGGCTCTTTATTATGATTTTATCCGTGATTCTCTAGTAGTTTTGTGCGAAGAACGTCCCTGTCTTAGCGTCGTAGACGCCATGCTCCCAGAGATATTTTCCGTCGTCCGTGCAGTGATAGGGATCGCCGTAGATCTCCGAAGTGGCAGAGAGGATCTCCTCGGCGATCGCTGTGGTGTCTTGTTCTCCTGCCTCGGGGCGGATGATGACATAGCTGATGCGCCCGTTTTGGATCTGCTCCATGAACTCCCATCCGCCGTATGTTCCGCGTGCAACCTGCGGTGGTACCATAGGATGATTCGGAACGACCTCGGCAAAGCTGGGAAGGAGTCCGCCGTCACCCTTGCACCGAGCGGCGGGAGTGACTGCACAACGGTTTCGTAAGCGTCGGCAGAGGGCATGGCAAATGTGGTGCCCATGCTCAGCAGGAATACGGCACAGAGAAGGATGGAAGTAAGCAGTTTGCGGTTCATTTTGTTTCTCTCCTTTTTCATGTTCAATCCGCCGTGCTTTCGCGCACGTCGCCAAGAATGATTTTTATATAAGGTTCCCGACGGGGAATATCTCTTGATGATGTTATACGCCTTTAGGAGCAGGGGCAGTCTCTGGAAATTGAGAGCGGAGTTTAGCCGCTTGCCCCATTGTTTGTTTTAAATTTTGTCCGACTGATCCTGCCGCCGTCCCCTTTGCGGATATGGGGAATAGAATACGCCCAACGTCGTGAATGTATCGGATGCTGAATCATAGAGAATCGGGCGCGAAGGACTTCATTGACGCCGATGGAGCTGATGATCTCCTGATCCATCCAAATCACGCGGTAACGACCATCTGCCGAGATGGGAACTGCATCTGGATATACATAATAATAAAATGCGACGCTGATACCGTTCTTTGTCCCCTTATACTCATAAAATTGGACTCTCGAATCGAGTGGAAAGGGATGAAAAATCAGTCGGAAACCACGGTCTTGATGCCCGTTGCACGATCTACGAAACCGTCTGCGACCAGCGAATAGGGGCACGCGCCATAGGAGCAGCTGATGATAGACGGGCTGTGCATGCAGCGGTGCATGTCGTCAGCAAAATCACTGACAGGATGAACGATAGAAACGAGATGCGTTTTCTCATGGGGTCTCCTCCTTGGTTTGTGGTGGATTATCTTACAGTCCCTCTTGTTTGAGACGAGGCAGGTCGCGCAGAACGGCGTTGATTACGTCCACACTTGCCTGCTCCTGTAGGGGGACGTTATAAGGATAGTCTAGAACTTGAATGCCTTGTGGTGTTGCTTTTTGGTTTGAATGTGCCATAGGTTGGAACAGGGGCGCGTGAAAGCATCCCAGGGCGGATACGTCCGCCCTCCCATGAAAACTCCGCCTTTAGAATGATGTAATACGGGCGATATTGAGAGGGAATATCAGGATCTGGTACATCTATCGTCCAGTCCTCTCCGGGGTTGCCTCCTCTGCCTGTCCACATACTGATATAGAGCACTCCCTTACTGAGGTCGAGGTCATATTCCTTGGGGGCGAGGATGAATATAATATTTCGCTTCATCTGATTATCATGCACGATTAGACCTTTGTCATCAATTTGATAGCTATAGCGCTTATCAGAGGAGAGCGGTCGCCATTCCTTGCCCTGACTCTGTTGGAGCTGTGCGGAGATGGTACATTTTCCATACGGCTCTTTTTCTGCCGCAGGCGTCGGTGTCGCTGCGGACTGCTCTGCAGCAATCTCGATCTTGTCTGCGTGCACCTTATAGCCGATGACTTCGCCCACATCATCGATATGACCGTAGATGATGAGCGACTGACCGACCTTCAGCTGACGCACCTGATCCTTTACCTCTTTGCTTTTTGGTCGCGACCATCATGTTATGCACGATATTCAGCTTGTTCCGGTCGCCGTTCAAGCTGATGTAGTCGCCGTCCGAGTCGATATTTTTCAAGGCGCCGTGCACGATCTTGACATCCTTGCCCTTGTACTTTTCGGCGGCGTTCAGCGCATTTTCCTTTAGCTCGGTCATGAGCGTATTGAGATCGACTTCGGTGTAATTTTTTCTCGGTCTTTGTTTCCTGCTTGATTGGTTTTTCCTGCCGTGTGGATGTCCCTTCGTGGCGATCAGTGTGCCAAGGACGACGCCGAGCGTTACAACTGCTGGTTACAAGCCCAATGAGCAGCTTATTCATATCGTTGCCCCTACCTCAATGTCAATAGAATAAAATTTTATTATTATTAAATTAAGTATTATTATGGGGGTTAGACGATTTGTCAAGCGAAAAATCTGAATGATGTATCTTTTGCAAATTTATGGCTCCCCCACATCTTACGGCGCTGCGATGAACGAGAATGCCTCGCTCATGGTATAATAAAAGCGCAGACGCTGCAAGGTCGAATTATTTTTGAGGTTTGATTTCGCTGTGAAACCTTGCGCGATGGTGTATAATATATAACATGAGATTAAAGTGGGCGAGCATGGACGTTTGCCCGTAAATGCCGAGGAAAGCCGGGTGGAGTGCAATGAGTGAAATGAATCCCGTGACGATCGATGCGATCTTGGAAGCGGTCAAGCGCTATCAGCCAAATGCGGACACCGACCTCATCCGAAGGGCGTACGAACTTGCGGACGCCGCACACAAGGGACAGAAGCGCGTTTCGGGTGAAGACTACATCATCCATCCGCTGGCCGTCGCGAAGATTTTTGACGGATCTGCAGATCGACGACATCACGATCAGCGCGGCCATCCTGCATGATGTTGTGGAAGATACGACGCATACGCTCGATGAAATGCGCGAGCTCTTCGGCGATGAGGTCGCAATGCTCATCGACGGCGGACGAAGCTCGGCAGGATCCAATATAAGTCGAAGGAAGAGCAGCAGCTCGAAAGCTATCGCAAGATGTTTCTCGCGATGGCGAAGGACATCCGCGTCATCATGATCAAGCTCGCCGACCGTCTGCACAACATGCGCACGCTCAAGTACATGCGCGAGGACAAGCAGAAGCGCATCGCGCGAGACCATCGAGATCTACGCGCCGCTCGCGAACCGCCTCGGTATATCGAATGTCAAGTGGGAGCTTGAGGATCTGTGCCTGCGCTATCTCGATCCCAAAGGCGTACTACGATCTCGTCGAGAGCGTCAAGCAGAAGCGGCAGGAGCGGCAGGCGTTCATCGACGAGGCGCACGAGCAAATCGTGGAAAAGCTCGAAGAGGCGCATATAACGGCGGAAATCCAGGGACGTGCCAAGCATTTCTACAGCATCTACAAGAAGATGAAGCGCGACCAGAAAGACATCAGCGAGATTTACGACTTGTCCGCTTTGCGCGTGCTCGTCAATTCCGTCAAAAGACTGCTACGGTGTGCTCGGCATCATTCATGCGATGTGGAAGCCCTTCCCCGGACGCTTCAAGGGACTACATTGCCATGCCGAAGTCGAACGGCTACCAGTCCCTGCACGACCGTGATCTGCCGCGGCTATCCGCTTGAGATTCAGATCCGCACGTTTTGCCATGCACAAGGTTTCGAGTACGGTGTTGCCGCACATTGGAAGTACAAGGAAGCAGGCAAGAGCGTCGGCGCGACGCGCGAGTACGATCAGAAAATGTCATGGCTGCGCCAGATGGTCAGCCTGCAGCATGAGCTGGACGATCCGCGCGAATACTTCGAGGCTCTGAAGGTCGGCGTCTTTTTCCGACGGGGTCTTCGTCTTCACCCCTAAGGGCGATGTCGTCGATCTGCCCAAAGGATCGATTCCCATAGATTTCGCCTACCGCATCCACACGGAAGTCGGGCATCACTGCGTGGGCGCCAAGGTCAACAGCAAGATCGTGCCGCTCGAGATACAAGCTGAAGAACGGCGACATCGTTTCCATCATCACGAATAAATCGAACAACGGGCCGAGCCGCGATTGGCTCAACATCGTTGCGTCCTCGGAGACGCGCACGAAAGATACGCTCGTGGTTCAAGAAGCAGCGCAAGGAAGAAAATATCGTGCGCGGCATGGACATGATGGAGAAGGAGCCAAGCATCTCGGCTATGTACCAAAGAGATCTTGAAACCCGAGCGCCGGAGCTTTTTGGCGAAAAAGCTCAATATCCCGCAGGTAAATGACCTCCCGGCATCCATCGGCTACGGCGGCATAACGCTCAACGGCATCTCGGGAAAGCTCATCGAAATGCATAAGCAGGATCTGCAGAAGGCGACGCCGCCCGATATTTCCCAAATGCTCAGCGAACTAAAGCAGCCGCTCAAGAACCGCAAGAAGAAGGCGAGCCACGGCATCCTCGTGGAAGGGAGGGATGGCTTCCTCGTGCGTCTGGCACGCTGCTGCAATCCGATTCCGGGCGATCCGATCACGGGCTACATCACGCGCGGGCGCGGCGTTTCCGTGCATCGTTCGGACTGCCCGAATCTCTTGAACGATATGGACTTCTCGCGCGTCATCGAGGTCAACTGGGATGTCGGCCTCGACAAAGGTATATACGGTGCAGATCGAGATCGTCTGCAACGATAAGACGGGCATGCTTGCCGAACTTTTCGCCCTGCCGGCCGAGATGAAGGTCAACATCAGCTCACTCACGGCGAAGACGAACAAGACGAACAGAACCTCAATCGTCAATATGGGGCTTGATGTGCGAAACTCGCAGCAGGTGGCGCAGATCGCGACGAAGATCCGCCGCATGAAGGACGTCTACAGCGTATCGCGCTCTCTGGGCACGTCAGCAAGGATGATGAATTATGAGTTTGAACATGAAGGCGCTCGTGGTAGGGGCGCTCGGCGTCAACTGCCATATTCTGCATGAGGAAGGAAGCAAAGAGGCGATAGCGATCGATCCGGGCGGCAGCGAAGAGACTGTGTGGCAGCATATCCAAGAAGACGGACTGAACCTCAGGCGATTCTCAACACGCATGCCCATGCCGACCATATCGGCGCCATCGACTTTCTGCGCGAGAAAACGGACGCGAAGCTTTATATCCATGAGGCTGATGCGCCGATGCTCCTCGATGCGCGGAAAGAACTTGTCCCGCCTTTATGGGCGTGCCGATCATGACGCGCCCCGCCGATACTCTTTTGAAAGGCGGCGAGGTCTTGAGATCGGCGGCATGAAGTTCACCGTGCTCCATACGCCCGGACATTCCCCGGGCGGCGTCTGCTACCTCATGGAGGATCGCGTTTTTCAGCGGCGACACGCTGTTTGCCGAATCCGTCGGCAGGACGGATTTTCCGGCTCTTCCTCCCAAGATCTCCTGACTTCCATTAAAGAAAAGCTCATGACGCTGCCCGACGAACTTGCCGTATATTGCGGGCATGGCCCGGCGACGACAATCGGGCATGAGAGAAAGTGCAATCCCTATATCAATGGCTTTGGTTTCATGTAGAAGCAAGGGGATGCGGCGTCTTGCGACTGAATTTTGCCGCTCATGGATTCCTGATCGGCAGAAGGGTAACAGATGCATGTGCCCTGTCCTTTTTCGTGTCTGATTTTTATTTAACCATGAAGCCCCAGAGGTCAAGCCGAAGGCGCAGACCGATTGGCTAAACTTCTGTAAGGGCGGCACAGTGTCCACAAAGTGGACGTTTGTGCGTGTGGTTTACCATGAAAGTCCAGAAGTCAAGCCCTAGGGCGCAGACTGATTGGGTAACTTTCTGTAAGGGCGGCGCACAATGTCCACAAAGTGGACGTTTGTGCGTAGTGGTTCAACGAACCTTTTTCTGCGAAGTTTGAACGGATTGAATAAATGTTTGTATTCTTTGATACTTTTTGCTACAATAGCTTATAAAGACTTTGAATTGGCAGATACTTTCAATGTCTGCTCATTTTTCGTGTAAGGACGGCGCACAATGTCCGCAAAGTGGACGTTTGTGCGTGTAGTTTGCAACAAATCGTAAAGGAGTATGGTCATGGCTAAAAATAACAATGGAGGATCTGAGAAAGAGGCTGCAGGAGCGTCAGCATAAGATGGCGCCGCAGCGGCAGATCGTTCTGCAGGTTTTCATGGATCGTCTGGCCAGCATATCAGCGCGGAGGACGTGCACATGATCTTGCGCGCCAATCATTCGGAAATCGGCTTGGCTACTGTCTATCGCAGCTTGGAGCTTCTCGTCGAGCTGGGGCTTCTGCAGAAGATGGAGTTCGGAGACGGCTGCAGCCGCTACGAGATTTCGGATCTCAATCCCGGCGAGCATCAGCATCATCACTCGATTTGCCTGAGCTGCGGCAAGGTCACCGAGTTTTCTGAGGATCTTCTGGAGAATCTTGAGAAGAAGGTTGCCGATGAATGTGACTTCCAGATCGAGGATCATCAAGTCAAGCTGTTCGGTTACTGCAAGGAGTGCCGCAAGCATTGATTGTTCGACGTTTCTTGCTCGACCGAAAAGAGGAGGTCATCGTCAAGCTCGTGCGCGAGCTTTTGGAACTCTTCAAGATTCGGGTGTTGGATCTTGAAGAGGAGTGCGACGAGGAACAGGCGGATTTTGCCATATTGTCCGTGCGGCATGAAATTGCCATGGATCCTATGCCCTGCAGTTCATACGGAACTTTTGCTGTGGAGGAGACGGGGAGGAACGGCGCTTTTCTATAGGGGGCGCCGCAAGGCAGGGCGAAAAGGCGATGGCGGCTGTCCATCGCCTCGTCAAGCTCAACCTCTACCGTCTCTTTCGTACGCATTTCGATATGCCTGCGGCGGCATGGGGCATCTTGCGGCGTTCGCCCAACGAAGATCGTGCATCGCTTCATCGAAGCGGGACTCTCGCGCGAGGAGATCGTTGTGCGCCTTTTGGAGGACTACGAGGTTTCGTTAGAGAAAGCTTCGTACATGACGGCGATGGCGTTTCGCCAGAACCGTTCCGCGAGACGATCGGACGAGCGGACGATCAGCGTCTACGTTGGCATACCGTTCTGTCGCTCGCGCTGCCTTTACTGCTCGTTTCCGCCTACATCCCTGCCGAATGATGAGCAGCTCAGCGCTTTTATTGCCGCATGGGACAAGGATCTCGCGGCGGCGAAGCGTGAGATCGAGCGTCATCGCCTGAAGGTGCAGAGCATCTATATCGGCGGCGGTACGCCGACGAGTCTCAGCAATGCGGATTTCGAGACAATGCTTTTCCCTTGTCGAGGGAGCTTTCTATGGCGAGCATACGGGTGGAATTCACTGTGGAGGCGGGGCGTCCGATACGATGGCGCCGGAAAAAGCGCTCTCGATGAAGAAGCACCGCGTGAGCCGCGTCAGCGTGAATCCGCAGACGATGCAGCAGCGCACCTGGAGCGCATCGGCAGGGCGCATACGCCCGAGACATCGTTCGCATGTTCCGCCTGCTGCGCGAGACGGGCGATTTTTCCATCAACATGGGACGTCATCCTCGGATTGCCGGGGAGATGCGCTCGGGCGTCCGCCGATACGATGGCGAAGGTTCTCGCGCTCGCTCCCGACGACGTGACGCTTCACTCGCTCGCCTTGAAGCGCGGCTCGAGCTCAAGATGCGCTGGAAGAATATGAGCTTCGAATGGCGCCGAGGTGCAGGCGATGTTTCGGACGGCGATGGAGCAGGTGCAGAACGAGGGTTTTTGCCGTACTATCTCTATCGGCAGGGGCTATATGAGCGGGCAGATGGAAAATGTCGGCTGTGCGCGTCCGGAGGCTGAGAGCATGTACAATATGCAGATCATGGACGAGCATCAGACGATCCTAGGCATCGGCTGCGCCGCGACGAGCAAGATCATGAATTTCCGCACGAAGAGGCTCAAGGCGTCGTTCAACGCCAAGGATTTTCATACTTATGTGCGCGATATCGACGATTATATCGCGAAGCGATCCGCTCTTTAGCGGAGGCTTACGGAGATGAGGGGAGGAAGAAACGTGTTGATCAACGGACCGCGCGGCACGAAGGATATTTTTGCCTGATACGGTCGCACAATGGACGCATGTGGAGAAGGTGATCCGTGAGCTATGTGCGCGATACGGGTACCATGAAATCCGCACGCCGATTTTCGAGCATACGGAGCTTTTCCTGCGCGGCATCGGCGAGACGACCGACGTCGTGGAAAAGGAGATGTATACGTTCACCGATCGCGGCGAGCGCAGCCTTACGCTGCGGCCGAGAATACGGCGTCCGTCGTGCGCTCGTACCTGCAGAACAAGCTCTATGCGGCGGACGCTCTCGTGAAGCTCTTCTACATCGGCTCAATGTTCCGCTATGACCGTCCGCAGGCGGGACGCTACCGCAGTTCCACCAGTTCGGCGTGGAGGCTTTGGGCGAGGCAAGTCCTGCAGTTGACGCGGAAATCATCGTGCTTGCCGTCGAATTCTGCGCGCTCTCGGCTTGCAGGGAGCTGAAGCTGCATCTCAATTCCGTCGGCTGTCCCAAGTGTCGTCCGTCTATCGCGAGAAGCTGCAGGAGTTCTTCCGCCCGCATCTCGAAGAGCTTTTCACGGACTGCCGCTCGCGTTTCGAGCGCAATCGCTGCGCCTCCTCGACTGCAGAACGAGCATTGCCATGCACTCGCTGAGGACGCGCCGCGCATCACGGACTGCCTTTGCGACGAGTGCCGCACGCATTTCGCTGAGGTGCAGTCGTATCTTACGGCGGCAGGTGTTCCCTTCGAGCTGATGCGAATCTCGTGCGCGGCCTCGACTACTATACGAAGACGGCTTTCGAGGTCAAGTACACGCCGCTCGGTGCGCAGAGCGCCGTGGCGGGCGGCGGGCGCTACGACGGACTCGTCGAGGAGGTCGGCGGTCCGCCGACGCCCGGGATCGGCTTTGCCGTGGGAGCTTGAGCGTGTGCTGCTCGCGCTCGAAAAACAGGGGCTTTGCCTGCAGGATCAGAGAAGCGGTCGGCGTCTTCGTCGTCGCCTTGGGCAGCGAGGCGAGATTCCTGCCTTCAAGCTTCTGCACGAGCTTCGCGCGGCGAAACTCTCCGCTGCCATGGACTTCGCAGGGGCGCAGCGTGAAGGCGCAGATGAAGCAGGCAAACAAGAAGAACGCCCGCTTCGTGGCGATCTTGGGGAAGATGAGGTCAGGAGGCTTCTGCCCTCTTGAAGGATATGAAGACGAGCGAGCAGAAGAAGCTCGCTTTGAAGGATTTTGTTCCTGCATTATGTGTTGAGGTGAAGAATTGATGGAAACATTGGAAGGCATGAAGAGGACACGCCATTGCGGCGAGCTGCGTGAGGGTGATGTCGGCGCCGAGGTCGTGCTCTCCGGGCTGGGTATCGAGGAGAAGGGATCACGGCGGTCTGATCTTCGTCGATATGCGCGACCGCTCGGGGTTCGTGCAGGTCGTCTACGATGAGGCGGCGATGGGCAGGACGCGTTCCACAAGGCGGAAACCCTGCGCAACGAGGTTCGTCATCGGCGTGCGCGGCAAGGTGCGCGCGCGCTCGGAGGATACGGTCAATCCGCATATCGAGACGGGCAAGATCGAGGTCGTCTGTGAGGAGCTGCGCATCCTGAATACGGCGAAGACGCCGCCTTTCTACATCCGGGACAACATCGGCGTCGACGAGACGCTGCGCCTCAAAGTATCGCTATCTTGACCTGCGCCGCCCCGAGATGCAGGCGAATCTCATGCTGCGCCACCGCGTGACGAAGATCATGCGCGACTTCCTCGACCGTCATGAATTCATCGAGATCGAGACGCCGATGCTCTGCAAGAGCACGCCCGAGGGCGCACGCGACTTCCTTGTGCCGAGCCGATCTGAATCCCGGCAAGTTCTACGCGCTGCCGCAGTCGCCGCAGATCTTCAAGCAGATCCTTATGGTCGCAGGCTTCGGAAAGTATTTCCAGATCGTGCGCTGCTTCCGCGACGAGGATCTGCGTGCCGACCGACAGCCTGAGTTCACGCAGCTCGATATCGAGACTTCTTTCCTCGATGAGAACGACATTTTGGAGACTGATGGAAGGCCTTGTCGCGGAGCTTTTCGACAAGACGCTCGGCATCAAGCTCGAAACCCCGTTTCCTGCGCATGAAGTGGGACGAGGCGATGGAGCGATTCGGCTCAGACAAGCCCGATCTTCGCTTCGGCATGGAGCTCATGGACATCTCGGAGCACGTCAAGGGTTCGGACTTCAAAGGTCTTCGCCTCCGTCCTCGAAAAACGGCGGACAGGGTCAAGGTCATCAACGTCGAGGACTATGCGAATATCCCGCGCCGTGAGCTGGACGGTCTCGTGCAGTATGTGCAGGGTTACGGCGCGAAGGGGCTCGCTTGGATTCAGTACACGGAAGAGGGCGTGAAGTCGCCGTTCAAGAAGTTCTACGCCGATGAGGTCTTCGAGAAAATCAAGGAGGCCTGCCATGCCAAGACGGGCGATCTCCTGCTCGTCATCGCGGATAAGCCGCTCGTCGTCGCACTGAGGCGCTCGGTGAACTGCGCCTTGAGATGGCGCGCCGCCGCGGCCTCATCGATGCCGATGCGCTGAAATTCCTCTGGGTCACGGACTTCCCGATGTTTGAATACAACGAGGAAGAAAGCGCTGGAAGGCCATGCACCATCCGTTCACGGCGCCGCGCCGCGAGGATGTCGAGTACTTGATGTCCGACCCCGGAAGGGTCAAGGCGAACGCTACGACATGGTTCTGAACGGCGTCGAGATCGGCGGCGGCAGCCTGCGTATCTATCAGGGAGATTTGCAGGAGAAGGTCTTCGAGGCCATCGGGCTCACGCAGGAAGAGGCGCGTCAGAAGTTCGGCTTCATGATGGACGCCTTCGAGTACGGCACGCCGCCGCACGGCGGCATCGCTTTCGGTCTCGACCGCCTCGTCATGCTCATGGCGGAAAGCGTCGCTCGATCCGCGACGTCATCGCGTTCCCCAAGACGCAGAGCGCTTCGGACGTGATGTCGCACGCGCCGTCCGAGGTCGACGCCAAGCAGCTGCGCGAGCTTTATGTGCGCTCTACGGCGGTCAAGAAGGAAGAGAAGAAGTAGGCAGTCAGCCGCAAGATATAAAAAATCCCCATGCAGGAGCATGGGGTTTTTATGTTCGGCTTATTTCTTGAGCGCTTCCTTCAAGATCGCCGTGCAAGCCTGCTGCGCAACGCGCAGCACGTCGGTGTAGACCTTGTTGTAGAGCTCGCCGCCGTCGACGACGCCGCGGCCGTTCTGCGTGATGAAGAACTTCTTCGGACGATCCTCGAAGGCCTTGTCCGCTTCAGCAAATTTCGCCTCGACCAGCTTCTCCAGTTCCTGCTCTGTCAAAATAAGTCACCTCTTTCTATAATTATACCTTATATTATACATCATTTTGATTGATTGTAAAAGCTGACTTGTTCGGTATTTCATTTCAGAGGGCATGCGTATGACGAACTTGAGCGAGGAAGAAGTGCAGCGGCGTGGAGGATTGGATAAATACACTCCTATGCGAAATTCTAGGTTGATGAGACATCGCAAAGAAATGCTTCGATGCTACACAAAAATCTTCGTCCATAAATTTTGATTCTGTTATGCGCTACTGTCCGATTTGATATGAAGTGGTAAACTAAAACTGGACACAGAGGGGTGAAAAATGCACTTATCAACAAAAACTGGACATAAAATTCCCAAAAATAGTCATGGAAACCTGAATGTCAGACAACCCTTATCGAAGCGTTAGACAACTGTTGAAGACTGTTGTGATCAAGCGTTTTTTTGTAACATGAATGTCCAATCAACTTATGTCGAATATCTCGTTTCAGATGGCGTACGATATCCGTTATAAGAATGCGGTCGTCAATGGTTGCTATGTGGTATAAACAAAATGCTCACTGCGCGATAGAGATTCCTCATCTCGATACTCATGAAGATAAATTTCTTCGTTCTTAGCGTATTGAAATAGCGCTCCATAGGGGCATTATCATACGGGCATCCAGCCTTGCTCATGCTTTGCGCAGGCCATGTTGCTCGCAAAAAGTCGGTGAACGCCTTCGATGTGTCAGGGCTGCCCTGATCGCTATGAAGAAGCAGGCCTTTGATTCTCTTTCGTTGACTGCTGAGTGCTTTGCCAAGCGTTCGGATTGCGAGTCACTCGTCATACGCCGATCCATCAGACTTGCGACAACGCTGCGGTCATGTGGAGTCAATAATCGTACAGTGATATCGGACATCGCCTCCATGGAGAAATAAATAGATTGAAATCTGTTGCCCATTTTGATTGATTTGTGGTGTTGTAAAATCTTGTTTGAGCAGATTTTCAAACTTCTTAGCTGCGTACCGCCGTGATATCTCAGGGCTTTTCACCCGCACAATGGAGCGCAGCCCCAGTTCCCAGTATTCATATATTTATGAACCGTGAGGACGGAAAGTTCGATGCCATTGCATGCCAAATAAATCCGCATCCTGCGATATCCGGCAACGCCGTTGGTTTCATGATATATGGTTTGAATTTGATGCGGGATATTCGGGCAACTTCTTTTGCCCGTCTGTGCTTTCAGTAGTTATAATATAATAGGCATTTGGATAAATTTTCCAAACGTTGCAACAGCCACCGAACACCAAACAGATCCCGATATTCGTCTATGAACCGATAGGCCTCTAGTCGATTCCCTTTGCGAAGAATGCCGTCGCTTTTTAGGAAAAAGATTTTCTTTTTTTCGTTTCTGCAAGTTCTTCGCGCAAGCGATGATTCTCTTCACGAGCTCCAGATCATGAAGGGCGGTTATGTTTTTCTGAGGAACTTTTCTGGCATTCTTCGCTGAATTCTTTGCACCATTTGCAGATGCTTGCTTTTGAGACTCCCGTACTCTGCCGTCAGGCTTCGATATGTGCCTCCCTTTGCTGCTGTTTGTTGAACGACTCAAGAAAGCCCATGCTGGATGAAGGGGAGATACATGAACAGCTGCAAGGCTTCTTGAAAAAAACTTCCTGTACTGTTGTCGCAAAAACTACGAAAATGTGCATAAGGAGGTATTTTTCATTGGCATAAAAGTCAGTGTTTTCAAGGTATGTAGAATGTTTTTGATGTGCGAAGTTTGAGGTTATAACATAAGGTATTTGAAGAAAAATCGGATAAAATTTTCTTCAAAACACTAAACTCCCTTGGTGAAAGTTAAAAGCCAATGTGACTGCAGAGGTTCGATTGATGATTGACGGTGTTTGCCAGACGGAGGAGTTGATCGAGGAACACGATAGAACAGAGCAGGAACTCAGTGTTTTGGCAGAATGCCTTGAAACGCTGATTCGTGAAAACGCACGGGTGGCATGCGTATTTGAAACAGGAAAATAAAGTTCGTGTACTCTATCTGGAATAAGAAGTTTCTTTTCGATGGCTTACGCACTACGAATCGTTCGATCCTCATACTGCGCTGCCGCTTATCTTTATTTTGAACGATGCAAACACGATGATGCTTTTCCAAGACGAGTAGAAAAAGGATCAGCGCGGGAAAATGGAAGGTACCTAGAATCAAACTATTGACATAGGTTCCGAGTCCCCCACCTCAAATATCGCAATGCCAATTATACGGATGATAAGCCCTTGTGCGTGCTGGTGTGCAAGGCCGTGCTGGCTAGGGATGGATTGGATGAAAATATAGCCGATTCAAGCAATATGATGGCGAGCAGTGTCGCTGGCGTGTTTTCAAAGATTAATAACAGCAAAGGCTGCTCATGTCGAAAAGAGCCAATCCGTACAAGGTGATCGCGGGAGAAATGCTTTAGAAGATGTTGTTGATGTATCCTGCAAAAACACATCACGCCGAACAACATCGGTAAAAACCCTGTGTTGGTATACGGAACGTGCAGAATCTCAATCAGATATGCACCGAGGTAGGAATACATGCCAAGTGTGATGAACCCGTTGCAAAAAGGCAAGCAGATAGGCAGTGACAGCTGTTTGTCTTGCAGCAAGGTTTTAACGAGGAGCAAGGAATGGAGGTGGCTGCGGACAGGCTGCTTTTTGGTCGAGGCGGCATAGTGAGAAGAACGACAGCAACGATAGGATGGAAAAAGGCAGCTAGAATAGTTCTCCAAGAGAATGATTGGATGACGATGCCGCCAATCCCGGCACTGATTCCTTGCCCTAAAAATATGATTCCTAAAACAGACTGACAAATTTGGGCAGGATTTCCCTGTCATAGTGTTCGCCTAAGATTCCTAGGGACACCGCGACGATTCCTGCTGCGAAAAGCCCCGTGGCAAAACGAAAAGCAGTTAGTGTGTATAGAAGGGGCGACGGAGCAAAGGAATGTTGTGAGGGAAAGCCCGCACATCAGCAGCATCAAAACGTATTTTTTATGGTATTGATCGCTGTAATGCCCATAAATTGGCTGCATCGCACCGTATGGGATTAGGTAAGCGGTCAATACAATACTACCGTGGAATGGTGCTTGCAAAAATCGTTCGCGATATTCGGCAATAAAAGGGTGGCAGCAGTTATCCCCTACGGATAGCAGCCAGCAAAAACAACCAGTAAAAGTGTATTCATATTGTGCATGGTGAAACACTCTTTTCTCTTTGATAAAATGGGATAGGAGACGGCATGGGGGTGGTGCTTCCTTTATTTTCTGATTTATTATATCTATCATGGCGATGACGTGCAGTGCAACCTTCCATCAAGAAAGTAGGATAACATCACATTAATGAAAGAAAAATAGCAGAGAAGATCATTCCAATAAAATAGGTGTGGCGTGTGTTTGCAAAGACCTATGGTGCGACGACCCTCGGGATTGACGGACGGATTATCGACGTTGAGGTGGATGTATCGCCGGGGCTGCCGGGCTTTTCGAGCTAGTCGGGCTTCCCGATACGTCAGTAGAGAGCCAAAGGAGCGGGTGCGCACGGCGATCAAGAATACGGGCGTGAAGCTCAAGCCTGCGCGGGTGACGATCAATCTTGCGCCTGCGGACATACGAAAAGGACAGCTCGGGGCTGGATCTGCCGATTGCCGTCGGGCTGTTGGCGGCGTATGGGCTGATTCCGACAGAGCGCATCGAGCACGCCTTGTTTGCGGCTGAGCTTTCGTTGGAGGGAGCTTCGGGTGTGCGCGGCGTGCTCTCCATGACGGTCGGGGCGAAGAGCATGGCTTTCAGTGAAATCTTCGTCGCGCCCGGCAGCAGCGGTGAGGCATTGCTCGTCGACGGCATCCGCGTGATGCGCCGAAAAACTTGCGCGATCTGTACGATTTTCTCTTGGGCAAGGCGGAGCTGCTGCCGTTGAGGTGAATCTGGTGCGCAAGCGATATGGAAGTGCCTTCGGATGACTTTGCCGATGTGCAGGGGCAGTTCTTCGCCAAGCGTGCGTTGGAGATTGCGGCGGCAGGAGGGCACAATGTTCTGATGGTCGGTGTGCTCGGCTCGGGCAGAGACGATGCTCGCGCGGCGCTCTGCCGTCGATTCTGCCGCCGATGACGCGGCAGGGAAGCGCTCGAGGTGACGAAGATCTACAGCATCGCGGGGCTTTTTGAAGGACGGCAGCGGTCTCGTCGAAGAGCGTCCTTTCGCAGTCCGCATCATACGGCGTCGACGGTGGCGATGATCGGCGGCGGCAGCATCCCGCGTCCGGGCGGTGACGCTCTCGCATCATGGCGTGCTGTTTCTCGACGAGCTGCCCGGAGTTTGGCAAGTCGACGCTGGAAGTTCTGCGCCAGCCGTTGGAGGATGGCGCTGTGACCGTGGCACGTGTCAATGCGTACTGACATTTCCCTCTCGTATCATTTTGGTCGTGGCAATGAACGACGTACGAGGCATATTGATACAACGTAGTATGTCATATTAAAATATATGGAACGAATTGGTGGCGTGAGAAATAAAGGAATAAAAATATGAATATAGAAACAAAAGCAAGCCTTTTATCAAGTGCAATTTCTGATGTTTCTTCATATATACATTACTGATACAAAAGTGTCTATAATTATGGCGGTAATGGCTGCGCATAATTGTAACTATCACAACTTTATGCCGTGAAGCGATTGTTATAATATATATTTGCATAAATCTTTATAGTTTTGATTGGAATATTAGAAGTCCTTTTTCTGATGCTTTTATTTATTTGCCTTTGGTGGGAGTATGGACTATTAACGATAAGAGGACATCAGTCAAATCTTAAGTGTCGCGATCAAATTGGTTTATAGTAAAATCAGTGAAGAATGCTCATTTGAAATATATAGAAAAGAGATTAAGCAAATGACAGACAATGATATTTTAGAAAATATGGCAGCTGAATTATATAAAATAAATGATAGTATAAATAGACAAAAAGCTAAAATCATATAAATGGTATTATATGTTTTGTTTATATTAGATTTTTGTATTGTAATGTTGGCTTTATTGACACTTTTTAGAGAATTTGTGGAGTATTTGCATGTCTATAAAACTTTGCTGAAATATATTCTAATACATATGAGGCATTATAAAAATTTATAAAAAGTATTAAAAATAATGTTATGTTGGAAAAATAAGTCTAATGCAATTTCTGATGTTATACACGGATTTAATGCTGACAAACTTGAATTTGGATCATATGATAAGGCAAATTTTTGCAGTACTCTTTGTGAGATATGAAGGATCTACAAAGAGGCTCTTTTGACAATAGGTGCAGGAAAAACTTTTTAACTGTCATGTTTTTCTTACAGCATTGTTAGAAGTAGCGAAATAATATAATGGAAAAAGTTATAGACATAATGGGTGATGGTGTTGATGGTTTTGGGGAGGAGAAAATGCGAAAACAAAAATATGGTCAAAGTTAAGGCGATCCAAAAATGCTGGATTGTGTGGTAGAACATGTTAATTGTTCTTGAAAAAGTAATTAATAAAATAATTATAAAAAGAGAGTAGGAAATGAAATTAGTATTGGGTTGGTGTAATTTTTGATAGTGTAATTGTTACAAAAAGGTGGCATTGAAAAATTCATATGATGTCAAAGCGTTTTGGGGATTGTAATACTAACACTCTAAATATGCAGGTCAAGTTGAAAATAGTGAAAGTGTTTCAAAGAAAATAAAAAATGCGTGGCCAAAAAGGCAAAAATGGTAGATTAAATTCACCACAACAGGTGAAGGTGCATTTTCGAATAACAACCGGTAATATATCAAGCCCTCTTTGGAATAAAATCGTACAGATTTTGAAGTGGTAAACTAAAACTGGACACTGAGGGAAGTAATTAAGAGCACTGCAGTAGTATTCTGTATACAGGAAAACAAGCAGTGGACAGTTCTCTCTCCTCGATGCAACGGATGTTACCACATGAAGTACACTAAAGAGCAACGTTTGAACATATACGGGTCGTCGGATTCGCGACGATGAACTCACCAGATATCGAGCAGTCAGCGAGAGACGGCACGGAATGGTATGCAGCAGTACTGGGATGTCAACCAACTCCCGTCGAAAAGGGGAAAAGCGCAACAACTGCGGTCTTGCCAAAATAAAATCCATATCAGCCCCACTCGACATTTCCTTTCACGGATTTTTGTTCAAATCTTCGATAGATTTGTCTGATATCCACCTTTTCATGACTAGTTTTTGGTTTTCGTGTCGGTTTTTGTTGACGAACACAAGCTTAGTGGGTTATCCCCAAAACCTGATACAAGCGAATCCAGCATGTAGTATGTCGGTGTATGCAACGATTTCGTCTCCGGCACGAATACCGCAGGGCGCTGATGAATTTTCGCCGTAGCGCACCAGACTGTGACGCAGGAAAAATTGACATCATCTTGATGAAAGAGCATCTCAAGGTTCGCACATAACACCGTCGACCTTCTGGAAACAGTGCGGCATTTGAAGAAATCGGCGTAGAGTCGCTTCGAGAAGGCGCATCAATTCCGCCGATGGAGACGGCGATGTCTAATGCGTGAAAAATGATACAAAGGCTATCGCTGCTATGCGTCGTGAAACCGCAGTATACAAAGGGTTTCAGAGATTTCCCTGATCTGGAAGCTCGTTGATTTTTGACGTTGTTCAGCGATTTTTCGCTCGATGGAATTCGACCAACTGGCAGGGGTGTCAAAGCGTTTGACACCCCTATGGCGCCTCGAAAGGAAAAATGTCAGGTTCATGCAGCCTTACGAGAACTGGCTTCTGAGCATTTTTTACGACTCGGAGTTTTTGACACCCTGGATGTTTTGCTGAAATTTTCAGCCTTGACAATCTTTGCCGTAGTGCATACTATGATAGTAGAACAAAGGTGAGGAGGCTATAGGCGCGGTGAGGATAATCAAGAAGGACATTCCTGCGGAATATGGTATGCTGATTCAAAAAGTTCCGCTTGATAGACGATACGTTTTTCAACGTATGTTTTGACAACTATGTCGAGGGAATGCAGCTCCTGCTGCGTATCTTCTTCGGACGCGACGATCTCGTTGTCAAGCATGTCGTCACGCAGCAGAGTGCGGACAATCTCTATGGTCGCGGCGTGCGTTTCGACGTGTTGGCAGAAGACAGCGAGGGGAAGCTCTACGACTGCGAGGTACAGCGTGCCAACGAGGGTGCCGCTCCGCGTCGGGCACGCTACAACAACAGCATGATGGACTCGCGTGCATTGGCAAAAGGGAGAGGATTTCTCTGAACTTCCCAGAGACATGGGTGATCTTCATCACAGAAAAACGACATCTATGGAGCGGGTTGTCCCTCTGTACCATGTGGAGCGAGATCATCCAGAGCTTCAGCGACCGTTTGATGATGGGAGCGCATATCCTCTACGTCAATGGCGCGAATCGCGATGATACGCCGCTCGGGCGATTGATGCAGGGATTTCTTCTGTGAGAATCCCGGACAGATGAAGTATAAGGAGCTTGCCCAAAGAGCGGATTGCTTTAAGGCGAAGCAGAGGGTCAATACCATGTGCGAACTGATGGAGAAATTCGGGAGAAGAAAGTTGGAAGAGGGGCGTAGGAAGGACGGCTGAGGGCGTGCTGAGGGACGTGTGAGGGCGTCGAATCGGCTCGTCGGACGGCGGCGGCTTTACTTGCTTTGGGAAACTCACACTTTCCCAGATTGCTGAAGCAACACAGTTGTCCCAGGAAGAAGTTGAACGCTTGGCAGGGGTCAACAGGAACGCAAGAAGATCGACTGTTCCTCAACATTTTGCTCGAGAGAAAGCTACTGGTTACATTCTCTACAGGAGCTGGCTGCCCTCTGTACCATGGGCGAATCATCCAAGAGCTTCAGCGACCGTTTGATGATGGAGCACATATCCTCTACGTCAACGGCGCGAATCGCGATGGCACGCCGCTCGAGACGAGCGGTCAACGTCGACCGCTCGTCTGCATCCTTCGGATTTGACGCGGGACGTTTTTCACATACAGCTAATGGCTCCAATCAGCTGCGTGCTTTGCATAGCTGTGGATAGAGTCAGCATGATGCAGGTTTCTTCGTGAAATCCCCAAAGATGAGTTATGAGGCTGGCTGAACAGAGCCGACTATAAAGGCAGAAGCAGAGAATTTTACATACCATGTGCGAACTGATGGAGAAAATTCGGAGAGAGAAAAATGGAAGAGCGTCTTGAGGGGCGTGTTGAGGGAATGATTGATATGGCGCGTTCTCTGCTTGCGTTAAATGTTCCTGTCGAGGGTGATCGAGAGTCGAGCGGCCAGCGCGTGCGGAGATTCTGGCTCTGCACGATGCGCCTGTCGAGCAGTAGGGGTGTGTGAGGAGAGCTGCTGTGTGCAGAGTCGCCATGATGGGGATACGCCGTCGGTCGATTTTTCGGCTGGCGGCGTGTTTCTATTCAAATGGGACTTTCCTGTGGAAAATTATTGCAAGGCATGAAAAAATACTCTTGATTGTATCATATCCATGAATATTTAGAGCTGTAATCTTAAAATAATAAGCTGTTTCCAGCATAGAGATTTTGCCCTGTAACAGAATGACTGAGGTTTTCATTTTGCAAGGTATAGTAAAATAAAGAACGAGTATATGCACAAATGTCCATTTTGATGGACTGTTTGAGGAAGAAAGAGATGATTTGCGTGCGACGGCCGACGAAGAAACATCTGAGACTTGCGACCGCCTGTGCGCTCTTGCGGGGCGCTCGCCGCGCCGTTTTGCGGCATCGCGACGTGCGCCGGTGCGTCGAGGGCGAGATGCGGCGAAGAATGCCGGGCGACGACGATCACGCAGAAGCGGCTCCGTCATGGACATCATGCAGGCGCGAGACTGCGAAACGTCACACCTGATGGAGGACTGCTCCATCGACGCGGGCGAGACGGTTGCGCTGGCGCTTGTGCCAAGACGAAGGACTACCTCTGAGATCGTGACGGGCGAGGGATGTCGCGCATCTACGGCGCGATCCGAGGGGCGGCAAGAATGTCTACCTCGTGAACGCACGGCATCCTCTTCGCCGAGAGCGCACAGGTCAGCCACAGCCGCTCTGTCTTTCGACGGCAAAGACTGAAGTGGTAAACTAAAACTGGACACAGAGGGGTATAAATCAGACATCGTTTGCAGTATTCTGTCACAGGATAACAAGCGGTGGACAAATTTAGCTCTCTGATGCGCAGGAGGTTGCTACATGAAGTACACGAAAGAACAAAGGTTGGACATAGGCCGTCGGATTTACGACGGCGAACTCACAAGATATGAAGCAGCAGAAGAATATGAGATCAGCGACGAAACGGCGCGGAATTATATGCGGCAGTACCGAAATGCCAACCGACTCCCTCCGAAACGACGAACAAAGAGCAACTGCGGTCTTGCCAATATGAAAATTCAAGCCGACGCCCGCAGGACTGGAAGACCTCAATCCATGACGAAAGAAGAGCTGATCGACGCCCTTGTGATGGCTAGGGATTACGGAAGCGCGCTTCAAAAAAAGGCTATCTGGTGGAAGGAGTTGGTGCGGAAAAGAAAGTTCATTCCTATCGGCAAGAAGAGTACCAAGTAATCGTGGAGCTTTCGGGGAGTTTCCCCTATCCAGCTGCTCTGCGAAAAAGATGGGCATTCCACGCAGCAGTTTCTACAATTGGAAGAAGAGCGTTGAAAAGTCCATCGGAACAGAAGAAACGGCTTGCACAGAGCATCGAGTTGTTCAACAATACCATAGCCCGTTTTCCTTCTCACGGTTATCGTTGGTTGAATGCCAAGATCAAGTTGGACAAAGGGAATCGTCTTTTCCGATCCCTATGCACATAAATGCTGCAAGATTGCTGGAATCAAGAGCGTTTCCAAGCATTACAAGTACAAGAAGCCCGGGGATTCGTTCAAGACGTACCCAAATCTGTTGCTCGCAGGAATCAATATTGCCGGTCCGATGGAATGCGTGGTGAGTGACATGACTGCCTTTTATGTGAAGGGACACCTATTATGAGCTTACGTTGTATATGGATTTATGGAATGATGAGCTGATTGCACATTCGCTTTCGTCCAAACGCGGCGATCGTATGACCTATCTCAATGGTTTGCAGGATGTCATCGAGTTCAAGAAGCAATATCCGAATCAGGAGCTTGTCCTTCATAGTGACCGAGGCTCTGTATACGCTTCAAAAGCTACAACGAACTCCTGCCCATGTATAACATCACTAGATCCATGTCCAGAGCTAGCACGCCAACGGACAATGCCGCCATGGAAGCCATCAACGGATGGGTAAAGGCCGAGTTGTTTACAGATTTGCACATCACATCTGCAGATGATGTCCTCGGCAGGTCGCCGAATATATTCGATTCTTCAACGAAGAGCGTCCCGCATACGCCCTTGGATACCTTACTCCAAAGCAGTATCGGAACGGTTCGCTCAAGCGCGGAAGAACCGACACTTGATAAACGGTCATTGTGAATAGATTCCATGACATTCAAATCAGCATAAAAATCTCGGTCTTCAACGGTTGTCTAACGCTTCGATAAGGTTTGTCTGACGTTCAGGTTTTCATGACTATTTTTGGAAATTTTTGTGTCCAGTTTTTGTATGTAGGTGCAGAACAACGCAGATTCTTCGTGGGGTGGAAACTATTTCGGCTTTGTCAGTAGAACTTCGTTTGGTCATGCTTGATATGAGATGCTTTGTTGAAGGGGTAGTCTCAGGAGTGATGGGATATGGCAACTTCTGTACAAGCTGTTGCTGCTGGAGAGTCTTGCGGCACAAAGTGCAAACGACGAAACACTCAAAAGGATGTTGCACTACAGCGGGGCGATAATTCAGTTGGCACCAATTGGCCCACTGCTGCTGTCTATGAACCGATCAGAGAAATGCAAAGAATCCTCATTTGAATGCGAGGCGCCGTAGACGTGCAAAGCGCGATCGCTTGGTGTGGGCGATAATAATTCAGTTGGCGCGATTGGTCCTGCTGCTGTCTATGAACCAGGTCGGAGAATGCAAGAGTCCATATTGAATGCGGGTGTGAGACGTACAAAAGCGCGATCGCTTGGTGTGGAAGAGGGAACTGTTCGAGCGAGCGAAAGAGAGCGGATCCTGATAGTGGCGAGGAAAGTGACGATGTCCTCCGACCAAGCACGTGGAAATGGAAGTGCAGCGCCTGGCTGAGAGGCAAAAGGTTCCGGGCGCATGGAATCAGGCAGTGAGTTCTGATCAGAGTGGCGCTTCGGCAACAGCTTCGTCAACGAGCGGAAATTCAACGAAAAGGATTCCGTTGGCTACCGTCAGTCATGCGCGCTGCTGGCAACAGCGTAAAGGTGTACATCTGAGGGCGCAGAACCCAAATGGCGAAGGTTTGCCTTTTGTAGGCATCTTGCATATCGTGTTGTATCGCTATAAGGCGCATGTTGCGCGGCGCCGATTGTTGTCAGCAAACAGCGCTTTTATGGGGCGTGACCCGCCAGCACTGGAGAGACCTTTCAGGGCGATATCCGTATTTGCTGGCAGGAATCCAGGTTGCCGGTCCGATGGGTGTGGTGGCGACATGCAGCAACCTTTTATGTGGAAGGCACGTATTATGAACTCACGTTGTACATGGATTTGTGGAATGACGAAGCTGATTGCGCATGCACTTTCCAGCCATAAGCGCGGCGATCGTGTGACCTATCTGAGGAACGGACACGCAGGATGATCATTGATTTCAGCAGTACTCGGATCAGAGCTTGTTCTTCATTTCATGGCGATCAAAGGCTCCGTATATGCTTCCAAGAGCTGCAATGAGCTTCTGCCATGTACTAACTTATCGCAGATCCATGTCCAGAAACCTTGTACGCCGACGGACAATACTGCCATGGAATCCATCAATGGATGGGTGACCGCAAAGTTGTTTGCGGATTTTGCACATCACATCTGCCGAGGATGTCCCGGGCAGATCGCCGAAATATATCCGATTCTTCAATGAAGGCGTCCACCATACACCCTTGGATATCTTACTCCGAAAGCACGGTATCAAAGGAACGGTTCGCGCCAGCAGCATGAAAGTGCTGGCATTTGATGAGCGGTCATTGTGAATAATTCCATAGACATCAAACCATGATAGGGTTTGTCCGAGATTCAAGTCCTCGTGAGTTATTTTTGTTTTGTGTCGGTTTTTGACAAGCGCATAACCACGGCGGCACGGTTGTACTTCCCATCAATCTTTTATGGTCTCCATGATATCCGCTAATGTGCGGTCCATAGATTCTGGTACCAAATTTTGCAAGTACATTTGTGGTAATATTCCTTTGCTACTAAGTTTGTGGCAATGGGCTGAACTGACACCGCTCAGCAAGATCGCGTTTGTTCATGTTCTTATCTATCAGCATTTTCCATAACTTGTTGTAACTTATATGCGTGTTTTTCCTCACGGATAATTGGGGATTACCGATCCCTCTGGAGTTATAAACCTCGTTCCAAAAGAAACCATATCGTCCTCTTTGTTTCTGGAAAAACTTAACTACGACATGAACACCGTTTTCATCGCTCGACTGCGGATAAACGACGCACACGTTTATGTTTGCTCACAATGGCGTGACTTGGCGGTCGTGCGCATGAGGAAATGAGGTGCTCTATGAAATTTCTGCTTAAATCGTGTCGCTTTTGTTCTTTAATATGCTCTGCCTCTGATAATTGAGTCAGTGAAGAGATCTGCATAGAAACCGGGGCGCTTCTATCAAGATCGATAAGGTATCCGCTCATTGCAGTGTGAGTGAGTGTGTGTTTAGTATTCGCGAAACCACCGCCAACGCATCGAGCACGGCTTCTTGAAACCGCCAGTTTCAATATCAAGGTTTTCCATATTGAGCCTTGCAGAAGCAGCACCCCCGATTTTAGATGCCTGCAAGATTCCTCGTAGTTTTTCTTCAAAACCGTGGATGATATCACATAATCGTAATCCTCATAAATGTTGTGCTGGAAGGTTCCGATGTTTCTTCGGTTTTCCTTGTTGAACAGCTCACTTCTATACTGCGTTTTCATTTGATGTGCTATTTCTAATTTCGCTTGTGAGGCGTATCGAAGCTTAGTTGCTGCTCAATTCCTCTTCAAACACGAGACAGTCTGGGTTGTAAATACTCGGAAATCAGAGTGTCAACTGCCGTTTCTTTTTCTTCCAATGTGCGAATCGTAGAAATAATAGTTTCCTGCTGATGATATTCTATGCTGTGCGATGCATCGCTTAGCTTTGTCAAATGACTTTTGAAGTCGAGGTTCCGCAGCGGATGCGTCAGCAATAATGAGGGTATCTTGCACGCTTGCTCGGTTTCTTTTCCGCATATAGGACATTTGATGCGAGATCGGCCAGACGAAACGGTTGATGCGCCATCAACAATGAAACCAATCCGCCTTATGTCGAGATTGATATTGCTGCCTAGAACATGCAAAATTATGTCCGACTGTCCACGGATTCGGGAAAGGTTTGGACCGTTCAATCATAAATCTGCGACGTGGTTGTTGACTTTCTCGAGCAGCAGCACTCACCCGTAATTCTGCAATTTCTTTCCTAACCTGCTCAACGCTTGAACGAGGGTCTTTTATGTTGGAGGATGAGAGTGTTTTCTCCAATATTTCGCGTCTTCTTGGCAAATTCATCGACCTTTTTCACGGGATGCATAGCCGATGAGGGCGTTTCTTCTTTGCCTCGCTTATTTTGGGTCTTCATCTTCCAGCGAGATCATTTGCGTCTTGTCCTGTTGAGAAGATATAACAGGACAGCGGCGAATAGTCTATACGCTGTCCCGCTACGGTGCCAGTAATGGCGAGAACTTTCCCGTGCAACATCTGACTTGCCGTATATATAGAGATGTAGCATACTTCTCCGGGTCAGTCACTGTGTCTTTGAGCCCTTTTCAGCTGAACGAACAGAATGAACTTCATCAATTCCAAAAGCAGATGAAGATACACGGCGTTGATGTCTCTGCTTTAACAGCCCTACACTATGAGTGCCATGTTCCACCGTTGGATCGGTACCGCTGACAGCAATTTTTGTATCGCCGATTTTGCGTTCGAGCCAATGACATTCCGTTGCCTGTTATTAAATGGAGCGCAAATCTGCTCATACCGTAGTTGTTGTCAACGATTTTGAAAACCGTCTTTTGCGAATTGAAAGCCGAATGTATAATCCAAGCAGTCCATCACGAGGCTCTTTCAGTGATGGAGGTCCAGAATAAAAATTCAAAGCGGCTTAGCAAGTCGATAACTGTTGTTTTGTGTCCGCCGCCAGACACGATGAGTTTATTAATATAGATCTATTCATGCCCGACCTCCTGGCCAACGATTGAATATGGTAAGTCTGTTGATTTCCTTCAGCATGACAGCCGCATCACTGCTATCAAATCATCGAGTACGGATTGAACTGCAAGGAGATATTCCTTATGGCATAGCTGCTTGTAAATTTGATTGCATGCATTTCCGCCCGCATCCGATGGAACAATGATATCCGGCTGAAGTAGGATGTAGCCGAACATATCCATCCAACACGAAGACTCTCAAGGCTGCAGAAATCAACTGCTGCGGAAACTCGCTATACCTGTAGTTGCTATGCCGTGAAGATTCTCATCTAACAATCCAAAATCCGCAGCACAAGCAGCTATAAAATCAATCGCTCTATTTGCTGTTCGTCTAATTCCGCAGGCGAGAGTTCATTCAGCATCAGAAAGAGGATGCGGAGAGATATTTCAAAGGTAGAGCCGATAGCTGATCCATTCATTGCATCTTTTCTTCTCCTTAGCCATGCAGTTTTCCGTCGTGTAACGAGGAGGTGGTGACACACGCCTTTTGCAGTCCACTTGTCCAATAGGGTGAGGCACTGAGTATGTAGTTTGTAACCGGGCAATAACTGCTTGCTCCATGACCATAACATTCGTTCATATCCATTTTGAATGTGTACGCCGCGCGGGTGTCCTTTACGCCGCTATAAGTTTCATCTTTTAATACATCGTGTCCTGTCAGACCTACTTCCTTTTAATTCTAGACACCGCGTCGAATTGTTTCGGCAGCATAGGAAATCAATTCGGCGGTCTTCCAAAGTCATCAGGTAATCGGGAAACGAGGAGAGGTCATCTCTGTCGAGCACAAATCTATTCCTTCGGCATCACCGTATGCGCGAGACGCAGTTCATCAATATATATTTGCTCATCCTGGTCGCTACCTTCGGAACCGGCATTTGTTGCGGGCGAGGTAGCGACTTTATTCTCGAATCTCATCAATCAGCTGCAAATCCAATCATAGCTTCTTGTGCTGCTTGAGTGAGTAGGAGTGGAGTTTATGATATCTGGGACTATGCCTTCAAGTATATCTGCACCAGGCGATTGCGGGATCATCATAGGAGTTACAAAGGCCATTCAACCATTCTGACATTTTTCATAGGAGTCGGACTCGTCATTCGTTTCCCATATCCAATCTGAGAATTTGCTTTTGTCACGATGCTCCGTCGAGGTATTGCATGCATCCTTTGGCTGAATCGCGCGGTCGCCTACACATGTAACGGTATCTTGTGTCGGGCTTTCGCTTCAAGAGTTTGCAGGAGTCCATAGCGGCATCTTGTGCGAGAGTTGCCGACATAAGTTCTGTAAATATTCATGCTCAGATTTGCCAAAACGAAATGAACGGCGAAAGGCCTGGAAAGCATATTCGGAGAAAACGTCATGTGCTTTGCCTCCTGTCTAAAAGATAACCCTGTCCGAGAAGCGTCCGAGCGTCCGTCCAGTCCGTAGGAAAGAGACTGCTAAACGCTGGTGTATGTGGAGGTGGAGCTGAAAGGAAATCGCCGTCGGAAATCTTGCAGCACTGGCGACTGAGACGGGACAGAGTGGCACAAAAATATTATCACACACATTCAAAATATAAATTATACATTTTGCAAAATTTTATCCGGCGAATACAAATAGAAATTTGTGAACGTAGAAAATCGTTTCCTTACAACACAACAATCAAATCTCTCTTGGTCCGAATAGCGCTATAAGGGGCGGAGGAGGCATAAAGGTTCAGAGAATGCGGCGATGACGACTGTGTTTGGAACGAAGATGCTCCCACCGTAGTTTCGATGACGCCCGCTCCGGCTATCGGAGCCTGTGGTCATCTTCAATCGCAGGCTCTTTTGTGTCCCTCTGTACCGCTCGGACGGAAAGGACACAAAATGAAAACGAGACACACACGCAAGAGCGGATTCAATCCCAATCCTACCTCGGTATCCTGACGGCCAGATGGCAAAGTATTACTGCTACAAACGCTGGGATGATGATGCGAGGTGCGAAGTCATCGCAGAGGCGAGGGTCGGCAAGGATCTCTGTCGCGCGAGCTGACCATCGTGCTCCACGATGGGTCCGACCATGACGTGTTTACAGGATCGCTATGAGCGCAGGCTGCGCGATCCCTGTTTGACGCGAGCAGTAAAGCGCCTTCTAGAGTGCTCCTGATATTGCGGACGTGGTCGATCCACGGGATGCGTGCCCGGCACGACAGGACGGTAGCTTGGAAGATGCCACATGTTTACCGGGCCGAAGACAGAGAATCACCAAACGGAACAGGTGCGCCCGTGTCATTGACGAGAAATGCGCGAGCCACAGCAGAGTGCATTTCTACGAGGCATTTGGCGAGCACGCAGCGCGAAGAAATGCGACAAGCTGGAAAGACCAAGCAAACGAAACCTGCATCCTCTGCGGCAATGACCAGCCGTAAGAACAAGATCGTCGACAAAGGTGGCCAAGTCCTTCGAAGGGTCGAGCGCGTGAAAACTGCCACAACTACCCGAAAAAGGACTGATCTGTGAGTGGTGGCAGATATGCCAGCGGTCGAAGTTCTCTCCGACCGCACCTCTTTGGAAGATTGAATTTCGAGTGAGTGAGTGAGGATGGCAACACGTCCATCCTCTGCAGCAATGCAGATTGGGAACAGGAGGACGAATCTGTGAAGTTAAAACACAAAAATTAAAAATCAACCTCATCGCCGACAGGAACGGACATAAAGCAGGAAATCTTGCCAGAGCGAACACAGGAGCATTCCAAAAGCTTCTCCACCTTTTTCTTCAGGAGGAAATTCTGCGAGCTTCTCGTGTTGATGCGGAGTATGAATCCGTGCACAAGGCATCGAGATCAGAGGAAATGCGGGGAGGCAATGAATATGAGAATATCGAGACGGCTGATGCACGCATAAAGGTCGTCCGTATGCGCATCAAAAGAAAAGCATTCTTCTTTGCTTCGCGACAAGTTCGGTGTGTTGATGAGAATCTCAAAAGCAGCGAGACTCGCTTTGCTGATGGAAATGGGCACGGGAAAAACCATAAGTGAGCATCGCCGTGGCGGGCTGTTGTATCCGGCGAGGAAAAATCAAGCGTGTGCTGGTCGTCGCACCGCTTTTCCATCCTCGGTGTATGGGAAGAAGAGCTCGAGAAGTTTGCAGACTTTCCATACTTTGACCGTGCTCAAGGGCACGGCGGCGAAAGAAGAACAGCTCTCCCGCTTGCATGGCGAGGAACTGCAGGTCGTGGTCGTAAATTACGAGCGCATGGCGGCTCGAGAGCTGCTTTCCTACGATGCAGACCTCGTGATTTTGCAGACAGGGCACACAAGTTAAAGGAGAACCGCACTTCGCAGAGCAAGGGATGCACCGCATCGGCGATAAGGCAAGATACAAGCTGCTTCTCACGGGAACGGTCATCACGAACCGCGAACTGGATGTATTCTCGCAATATCGTTTCCTCAATCCGGCGATTTTTCGGCATCGTTCTATACGTTCCGCAATAGGGTACTTCGATATGTGCGGCTACAAACCATACGCCGATCTTTCGCAGGCAGATGACCGATGAGTTCCTGCAAAAGATTCATTCCATTGCGTTTCGCGTAACGAAAGGCAGGTGCTGGTCACCTGCTGTGACTGAAGAAATCCGCACGGTCGGGCTGGAAGCATCCGCCGCGGTTACGGCAAGATCGAAGCGGAAGCTATGCGGAACTTACAGAGTCGGAGATCACGACGGTGAATATCCTCACGCGCATCCTGCGTCTGTCGCAGATTACGGGGAGATACCTGACCGACGACGACGGCACGGTAAACGCCGTGAGTCGTTAGCAAGCTGGAGGCGCTGTCGGATATCCTTGACACCGCGATGGCAGAAGACAAAAACTCGTCATCATGGCGCGCTTTGTGGCAGAGCTCGGCGCCATACAAGAGCTTCTGGAAAAGAAAAAGATCGGCTATGCCGCGGTGCGCGGCGGCGTGAAAAGATCGAGAAGAAGAAATACGACGCTTCGGCGACGAAAACTGCCGCGTGTTTGTGGGACAGATTGCAGCGGCGGGTCTCGGCATCACCTTGACGGCGGCAAGCGCGATGGTCTTTACTCGCTCGACTGGCATAAGCAATTTCGAGGCAGGCGAAGGCTCGCATCCACCGAGCGGGACGAAAAGAAAAATGTCACTACATCTATCTTGTCTGCAAAGGGAACCATCGACTGCAAGGTTCTGTACGCACTGCAAAAGAAAGTGAACCTCGCCAAGATGCTTGTCGACGATTACCGCAAAAGGTGGCAATCCACAAGGACAACGACTTTCCATAAGGGGTTGGAATAATTCGGCAGTAAGTGAAAGGAGGCAAATACCCGATGGACAATACACAAATTTCTTTGCTATGGCAGATCGGCTCAAAGGCTTTTGCAGGAAGAAGAAATCTCTGGAAGCAAACGTCAAAACTCTGGGAGCGGAGAGTTGTCGATTTGGACAATCAGCTGTCGGATGCTATGGCGGAAGCCGACGACCGTTTCTCACGAGGCGGCGCATTTTGCGAAGAACCGCCTCTTCGCCTCTCCGGCAGCAGGGCGCAAAGAAGAAAAATGATGCAGGCGCTGAAGGCCACGGCTTTGGCACGTTGGTCGTCGAAACGGTCAACGTCAACACGCTGGCCTCGTTCCTCGAGAGCAGAGAGAAGCGACGGAGAGGATATTCCGACGCGACGCGGGGATCGTCAACACCTATGACAAGTGTCGGGTCGGCATCCGCAAGTCGTAGATGCTGACGCATCGCATCAATGAAACGCATCAAAAGCAACCATTTTAACGGGAGGAAAAAGACAATTATGAACAACAAGAAAAACATGCAGCCTGCTGTACAACGAAGGATTCGCCGTTCTCGCTGAGCAGGATGCGCTCAACGAAGTCATGGCAGAGGACTGCCGAGTTGAGTCCTCCTGCGACGCGTGAAGAAACTGCCTGCGGGCGGCGGCACGACCTTCGAGATTCCCTCCGCCGAGAACGAAGGGCGAAATGGTGAAAAGCCATCACGGGCGTCATCGTCTGTAATCATCCGGCGTATGCCTACTATCGAAAGCAAGTATGCAGGCGGGAACAATCCGCCAGACTGCAGCTCGTTCGACAACGGGACAGGCAGTAGGAAATCGGCAGCAGCTGCCGGACTGCCGTATAACAAATTCAGCGGCGCCGAAGGGCAGGAGCAAGCTGTGCAGAACAAGCACGCTCTACCTCCTGCGTGAAGAAATGTTCCCCGTTGATGCTTTTCCTTGCCCACAGGTTCGCTGAAATCCTTCACGCAGTACGTGAGCCAGCTTTCAGGGAAGGGGTGAGCAGTGTCGTTACGAGGGATTACGCTGAAAAAGGTCGTCAATGCCTCCGGCATTGCCTATTCCCAAGCCGCATTCACTTTTGAACGCATGCTGACAACAGAAGAACGTGCGGCACTCACGAGCACGGCAGAGATGGTCAGGCATATGCGGCGAATCTCACGACAGCATCGCTTGCAGAAGATGGTGGTATGCCTTATGAGGATGCGGCAGAAGTCATCGAGCCCTGAGATAAGATGACAAGAAAAAGGTCGGAGGTTCGCTCCTCGAGCACATATCAACGGAGGTGCATCATGCAAACAACATATCAATGCGTGGCCACAGTGGCGAAATACGTGACTACATCGGCGACAGTCGTTTGGTGGCGTTCGATTTTGAAACCGCGCCCGATGAAGCGTATCGGGACGAAGAAAAGGCGGCGCTCGATCCCGCGAAAGCGCACATCGTCGGCTGCTCCTTTTCCGTCGAAGAAGGTACGGGCATCTACGTTCCCGTCGCCCATCGAAGCGGCGAGAACATCGACAAAGCTGCGTTCTTCGTCATTCCTGTCGGAGTTTCTCGCGGACGGGAAATCTTGAAAATCGCCACAACATCGCCTTTGAATCCCGCTGGCGTATGCGAAAGGGGCATCGTAATCCAAGCGCCTGTCTACGATACGATCTGCGCGTCGCGAATGAACCTATCAAAGTTCCTATGAATTTCGCAAGCTGAACGAGAGCGGCTTGAAGCGATTGGCGGAGGAGATTGTTTGGAGAACCGCTCCGTCATTTACGCATGTGACCGGACGGCGAGCACTTTGACGAATTGGACGCACAGGACAAAAGGAAAACTGTCCGCTATGGCGCTGCCGATGCGGACTTTGCCCTACGTCTCTATTATAAGTTCAACGACTGGTTCGACCGTTGTTACCGAGCACAGAACTCTCGTGAGAAGTGGAAAGCCCGACCGCCGTATATCTCGGCATCATGAAGAAGAACGGCATTCCCGTGAATCTTTCCCTCATGGAGCAGAGAAAGGCGGAAGCGGAAGCTGAGATGGAGCGGCTGCGCAAGGAAATTTCCTTCATCATCGGCGACGTGAACATCCGGGGCGAACTGTCACGCAGGCATTCAAGGGTATCTCTATCGAGATTTGCACCTGCCCGTATTGAAAACCACGGAAACCAACCGCGAGGCGGCGGACGACATGACCATGACGCTTCTCAAGGAATGGTGCGACAAGAATCGCCCCGGGATGTCGAAGCTTTTCACGTTGGTTCAGGAATACCGCAAGTGGGGCAAAGATCAAGTCCACCTACATTGACGGATGTCGACCGTCAACTCGGAAATGCCGTCTGCATCCATCCGGAGATCTTCGCGCTTTCCACGGACACCGGCGGGATGAACTGCCGCAAGCCGATGCGCAGAACATGCCGCAGCCGAACGATCCCGTAGGCGTGCGAAACTTCATTCAGCGCCCGGAAGGTCAGCTCGTCTTGTCGCTCGACTTTCTCGCAAATCGAGCTGCGGGTGGGCGCGTTCTACCGCCGCAGTGAAGTGATGCTCAAGACGTATCGCGAAAACGGCGACGTCGTGCCGCCACGACAGCCGTCATCTTCGGCGTGAGCGATGAAAGAAGCCAAGGACAAACATGCGGAAGGCTACAAGGAGCGCCGAACCATTGCCAAAACGCGAAATTTCGGCACCTTCTACGGACTCTTTCGAGGATTGCAGAAAACGCTGAAGTTCAAGGCGGGCGTAGAAAAGTCCTTGCCGAGTGGTGAGACGGTCATCGCCAACCTCAAAGCGGTTACCGCGACTGTCCGCATGGCAGGAAGGAAACGAAAGCGCAGAGCGGCAGGCGGATGTATTCGGAAACATGGCTGGGCGAGCGCGTCTCTCCCTGCAAATTCGAGAAGCGACAACTGGGAGCTTGAAGTCGCTGCCGAAAGATGCGCCTCTGAACACACCCGATTCGGGGAGTACGGCGGCGGATATTTTGAGCATCGCTGTCACGACGGATTCTTGCGGGACTTCCGAGTCCGTCATAGCGAGCCATCCTTCAGATACACGACGAACGGTTTCCTCATCCCTGAGGAAAGACTCTCGGGGCCGTAACCTTTATTCGCGCCTGCATGGAAGCGCAATAGCCTTTCCGGACTTCGATCTTTCGTTGCTGGCAGAAGCCGCGCCGGAAGAACTCGGCGCAATGCACTGGAAGAGTTGGAGAGTTGACCGATGCACAGAAACAGCGAAGGCTATGCCGATCCACACCGCAGGGGCGGCGATGCAGCGGATTCTGTATCGGCGGTACATCGAGCGGCAGAAGAAGCGGGATGACTTACAAGAACCGCAGGAGAATCTGCGTTGGCGATCGAGGATATGCGGGCAGCATGAAAGCGAATGTGCAGAGCGGCGATGCGCTATTGCCGTCTGTCACTCGAGGCCGGGATATGTGCCGATCGCGAGCCATCTGCTCTGTCGCAGATGCTCGATGACAAAGCGACGTTGCAGGAAGCGCGAGGAAATGGGGCTGATGTTCGGTCTGGCGCTCCTTCGGATGTGTGCGATGGTCTGGGTGTTTCGGCGAAAATATCGCGGGGCATGGCGGAGGAAATCAAGGAAGCGGAAGGACGGAAGAAAACGCTTCGGTATTTCAGGAGGAAACAACATGAGATGTAACGGCGACAGATGTTCTCGGTGCGCTCTTTCAATCCGAGCGATACGGTCACCGCTTTCGCGTATTCGAGGACAGAAGACGGGTGTTTTCCGAGCGCGAAGCTGTCCTGCAGTGCGGGAAGTACCAAAAGAGCATCGAGGAAATGCTCAAGAATCACACAATGCCATGCAGAGGGCATCTTCTTCGTGGTCAACTACGGTGGGCAAGACGATGCCGCAATTACGAGAATGATGCGCAGTTCTTCCGAGATGGACGACGGCGCAGCTGACGAACAGCGAAAAGATTGATGCCTTTCCGCTGCCGCCCTCCGCCTGGTGATCAGACGCGAGAAAATCCCTGCACGTTTACTGCTTCATGGATTCGACCACGCCAAAAGTGGAGCGACTTTCGCGAGATGAAAGCGGCTCGTCAAGCAATTCGGCAGCGATCCGTGTAGCCGTGAACGAATCGCGCGTCATGCGCCTGCCGGTTCAACACTGCGAGAGAGGCGGCCGTCGAGAGTGACCTGCATCTCCTTTCACCGGAGCGCAAATACACGCAGGACGGCGGCGACAAGCGCCTGCCGCGAGTTGAAGGTGCGCTTCCCGCAGAACACGCAGGAACGGTACGGCCAAAAGGCCCGGAGCGGGTATGCCGTGCCTGTGATTTCATCAAGCGCTGCCGAGAGTGCCGTCGAGCGCGCTCCGAAGGCACGACTGGTATGCCACCGATGACCAACACTCGCGCGCCTTTTGACGGTGGGACGAAGTGAGGATTCATGAAATGTCGCTCCTCATCCGAGATACTCCGGGGCGGGACACGCAGAGGAAAATCAACCACTTTTTGAAAAGCGGCACAAAGCCCCACGACATGCCGGACGATTGCCGCGAAAAGGCTTCAAGTGCCCGAAAGGCAGGGGAAATGCCCGGTGAAATCGGCGGCGCTTTTGCTTCCAGCCGATGGAAATCCATGTGCTGTTGGAAATCCTGCGCTTCCCGTGACGGGCGAGCCGGTCAAAGACTTACCGAGACCGCCAAGGCATTCATGTCGATTATCTCTACAATCAGGATATGGTGACGGCGCACGCATGATTCAGTCGAATATCACGACCGCTCAAGCTGCGCGCCGACCTGCAAATCGTTGCGGACGGCATTCAAGGCGGAAACCAAAGCCTTCCGGAAGAAACTGGAGGCGAGAAAGGCGAGGCACTCAAATCCCTTCCCGAGTGGTACGAGGTGATTGATGCGGGAGTGCTTTCCTGCCGGGTAACGCCAAAGGCGCTGGCGAAAAACGAAAAGGTTTTTATGCGGCGAACGCACTTTCGTTACCAAGGCGGCGTGTATGTTGAGATGGCTGGAGATGGAAGCGCAGAAGGCTCCGTGCAGGAGCAGATGCTGATCCGTGAGACAAAAGATGAGCCAGATCGTCGATGCGGAAAAACGGTGGCGGCTCCTCGTGCAGAGGATATTCGGGAACTGAATGCCAATCCCTATATCATCAACGTTCGCAACGGTCTGTACAATATCTTGGAAAGATACTGACGGAGCTACGCGGGCTATCTCTCGACGGTGCAGCTCGATGTCGCCTACGACAAGGCAGCGCGGGATGCCCATTGTTCAAGAGTTTCTCGCCGAGGTCGATGGGAGGCGACATGGAGCGAGTCAGGCTGATTTCGGAAAATGCTGGGCTATTTCCTCATTCCTGTCAACTCGGCGCAGACGCTGTCATTGTCGGCGCGGCATCCTAGGAAAAATCTGTGTTGCGTATGCGAATGCGTCCTTCTGGGCAGGCGGAACGTGAGCAATGTCGTGGCAGGCACTGAATGAGCGGTTCAAGACGCGCGGAACTTTTCGGCAAACTCGCCAACATCTTTGCCGACTGTCGACGAAAGAACATCGACGACAACGGCATCTTCAAGGCGCTCGTGGGCGAGGACTATCTAACCGTGGAGAAAAAGAACAAGAACCCCATGGCTTCAGTCGAGCGCAGGTCTCCTGTTCTCGATGCAACAGCATACCGAAGAACTACGGCGACCGCTCTGAGGAGTTCTGCCGGCTCATCATCCTGCGCTTCCGTACACACTGCCGAAGGGAAAAGCGCGATCCGAGCTCTTGGAGAAATTCCGCATGGAAGCGGACGGCATCTTCTCTTTTTGCCTTGGAAGAGCTTCGCCGTCGATGAAATCGCTCACACCTTCTCGGAAACGCAGGTCAATGCCGATGAGCTGCAGCAATACAGGGAAGAGTCCGACTCCGTGCTGTCCTTCGTGAGGACTATTGCGAACTTTGCCGTCAGGCATTCCGTTGGTTGGACGGAATTGTTCCACGCGTATAAAGGCTACTGCGAAGAGTGCGGCTTGCGGCCGTATTCGCAGAAGAATTTCGTGCAGCAAAATCACCGCGACGTTTTCGGCATAACGCGGGGGTGGGCGCCCTCGGGAAAAGGCGGACTCTCATAGGCATCAGCTCGGTGAATGCCTTGAATGAAACGCAGATTTCCGCCGGAAATATTGCCACAATCTGACACGTTTGACATATAAATCCTACTCTCTTTACATATACACATATTTATTATACACATCATATTTTATAAAAATTTACAGTAGCAATAGGATTTTGCTGTCAAATGTCAGAAGCCTTGAAAACAGGGAGGTCTGTTTGACAGGATGAAAAAGAGTCATACATCGTAAAAGCTATTTTGAAGCATCTTACGCGCGTGCCGGGATGCTTCTGTTGGAAGAACATGGCGGCATGTACGGGACGGCAGGCATTCCCGACATCATTACCCTGCATCGGCGGACGGTTCTTCGCCTTCGAGGTCAAGACCGAGCGTGGCAGAGCGACGAAGCTGCAGGAAGCGACGATTCTCGCATCCTCGCGGCGGGAGCATGGCCTCGGTGGTGCGCTCGGTGGCTGATGTACAGGCGGTCATAGAAGATTCGCTGCCGAGAGATAAAGATTGCAAAGGAACGATTCACAAAGAGGAGGACTCAGATGAACTGGATGAAAAGAATTGGATAAAAAGAAAAGCGTATGAGAGTCTGGCGAATGCCATTATTGAGCAGGCGGCAAATGACTCGAGGAGCGAAGCGCCGCCTGCAGAAAAACGCAAAAGAGATGCGGAAGCGGAAAAGACCTATAGGAAACCAAAGCAGTTCTTCCGCTCAGAATGGTTTAGCCAGTTGACGACATTGGATGGCGAGCTTCTGCTCGAAAAAGCTGGAGGAGGAGTCTGAATGACGGCAAAAAGAGTATTTTGGCGCAGGCAAGGAACATTGACCATGACATTCAGGATATGTTGGAAGAAGTCGCTGTTCTGCGCAGCATGGCAGAAAAACCACGGCGATCCTCAGCTGGATGCCCGCAAGGAGACGAAGGACACGTCGCGGTTGGCTGACACCGTGGGAAGCTGATTGAGCAGAAAAGAAGATTGATGAGAGATTGACCGTCTCGTAGACCTTCGCACCGAGATTTTACGCCGCCATACAACGGGTGGCGGACGGGGATGCGCGTCGCGTGTTGCATCTTTCGCTACATGGGGTATCGCTCGTGGTCGGCGATAGCCGAAGAGATGAAGCTGAGTCTGCGTCAAATCTATCGCTTGCACGGAGAAGGATTGAAAAATTTCGGTTCGGGCATAGGATGTCACTAAATGGCAGTCGATGTCCTCTTGATGTCACTAGGTTGATTTTGATATGATAGAATCAGCAAGAATAGGGAAGAAGCCATCGAGGGAAATCCGTCGGTGGCTTTTGATGAGGTGAAGCGATGCCGAGAAACCGAAACGCCCGTGCCGCATGACGGCTGCCCCAATTTGACGGGACAAGAAGAGCTACTGCGAGAAGCATGAAAAGCCGATGCAGAGGCACTACGAACGCTTCGCTCGTGGCTATCGACAGCATGAGCGGTACGGCGGTGTGGCGAAAGATTCGCGACCGGCATCTGGCACGAGAACCCTCTAGTGCGAGATGTGCAGAGCGCACGGACGCTTTCGTGGCGGCGACGCTCGTGCATCACATCAAAGCCGCTTGGCGATGGCGGCACGCATGACGAGAACAATCTCATGTCGCTCTGCATTAGCTGTCACGAGAAAATTCACCAAAGAAAAAGCCGTCCTAAATGAACAGCTTATTCATCGAATATATCAGCATGAGTTCAGTTTCGACAAGGGGTCAAGGTTAGGATGTCATTTTCAACGAGGTACACTAACAGCCAATCAGGTTGAACATGGCACTCGCGAAAACTTAATTCCGTGGGAGTTCGTGGTCACGGTATTTGGCATCTAGCTTGTGCCCCTGTCTCAATCCATCGACAACATCATCCAATAGTTTGAGGTTCAAGCCGCGTTTTTGCACGCTTGTAACTTTTCTTATAGACGCTGGTGAATTTGATGCGATAGGTCATTCTTCGAGCCCTCTTTGAGTTCATCCATATTGTCGTAGCTGGGGAACATTCGGGTCGCGGGAGATTCTTCTTGCTTCTTCCATAGCGGCCAAAGTGCTTTTGCTTATAACGGGCATTTCGATCGAAAAAGGGATACTCCCACGAAGAACGACTGATGCAGAAACATTAACGGCACCGGACATATCAAGCCCAGCCGGAAAACAAAATCAGCCTGTTCCTTTATATCTCGGTCAATTCTTATTTGAGTAGGGACAGTTGACATGATGGTCACACTCCTTCCTTTTAGAAATAGTATAGCTTGTTTGGTTTTACGATGTAAAAGCAAAAGTGTACTCATGACTGGTGGGAGTAAAATCTCCAAAACCGCCACTGTTGGACGACGATGGGTTTGACAGAAAATTCGCATAACTTTTCGGGCAGTTAGAGAGATAAGTTTTGCCCGCATGATCTTTGGCGAGAAGCTAAGCATAGCAGGGATGCGGGCATTGGAGACACTGGATAAAAAGCAGTCGACTGAAACTTATGCTCAAAAAGTTTTTGAGAAAGAAGGAAAGAAAGCGTATGGGGCTTTAGGGTCCGCGACCCGGCACGGGAGGAAGACCGAGAAAATCCTTGGCAGAAAAAGTGACCGAGGCAATCCGCGAAAAGCGCAAGCTGAAGGTGTTGGATTTTGAAGAAAATCGCCACGGGCGGAGGGCGTGGAAATGCCGCCTCCCAAGGAATTCCTGTCGGCTGCTCAGCGTGACGGCTCAACCACTCTCGGCAGTGAACTACAAAGAAGCGTGGAAATGGCTGGAGCAGCGCGGATGCGCGGAATTAGTATCTCTGCTCTATTGGAGCGATATGCGTGAGCGCGGCTCGTTGGATTCACTGCGAGAAGCTGTCAGCAAATATGGCTATCTGGGCAAGCATCAATCAGCTCGCAGCCCATCACAATCGCCTTATGTCGCCATGAGCCAAAACTACATGGAAGCAGACCAATCGACTGTGGAGCGAGATATTCGCCATCGTCCGTGATAACTGTTCAACGGAATACAAGGCGTTTCGCCGCAAGACGAGCTTGATGGGCTTCTTCGTTCAAGAGGATGAGCGGTTAGCCGTGGCGCGGCTCGAAAATCTACGAGTTGGCGACGTAGGTCGCTTTTTATATGTGGGAGGTGTAAATCTTGGGAAAAAACTACATCGAAATGCAGCTCATCGCCATCGACAAGCTCGTGCCTTATGCCAACAATGCCGGACGCATTCGCAGGAGAGATCAACAAGCTGCGCGGCAGTCTGCGGAGTTCGGCTTCATCAATCCCGTCATCGTCGACAAGGCACTGCGGCATCCTTGCAGGCATGGACGCGTCGCCGCCGCAAGGCGGAGGGCATGGAGCAGTGCCGTGCCGTCTTTGCCGAGCATCTGACCGAAGCACAGAAGAGCCATCCTCGCGGACAAACCGTTTCGCCCTCGATGCGGGTTGGGACGAGAAATGCTGCGCGCGTCGAGATGGGCCTTGCAGGCGCATGGACTTCGATGTATCTCTCACGGGCTTCGACGAAGCGGAGATTGCCGACTTGCTCGTCGGCAGACGACGAAGTGCAGAGGACGGCTTCGACGTGGATGCAGAATTGCGAAAACCGTGTGTCGCTCAAGCGGGAGACCTTTGGTATCTCGGAAGCATCGCGTCCTCTGCGGAAGTTCCACTCTGCCAGAGACATATGAGCTAGCTGCTCGGCAGTGAGAAGGTCAATCTCGTCTGCACCTGCGCCGCCCGTACGCGATCCGTCTAGAAAGCACGTCGGGGAAAATCAAGAACGGCGACCTTTCCGACAGGATGCCTACGAATTTTCTCAAGAGTGCCTTCACGGCGTTCCCTCAGCGATGCGACGGACGCTCATCTACGTATTCTACGCAACGGCAAAAGCCCGCATCTTTCGCGGCGCTATGAAGATGCGGGCTTCAATGACGCAGGACTCGTGTGGAAGAAAAGACCGCCTCGTGCTCACGCGCACGGACTGGGTACATCCACGAGCCCGATCATCTGGGGTTGGCGCAAGGACGGCAAGCACAAGTGGTACGGCGATCAGAAGCAGACGACCGTGTTTCGCTCGACCGCATCAAGGACTCGAAGAAGGACGGCTGCGGGCATCCGTCCTCGAAAGCCTCGTGCCGCTTCTGGCGTATCTCATCCGCCAGTGTACGCAGACGAAACGGCATCGTGCTCGACGGTTTCCTCGGCTCGGCGTCGACGCTCATCGCCTGTGAGCAGTCGGGCGCGTTTGCTACGGCGGGAGCGAGGCCGAGTTCGTGGACGTGGCGGTGGAAAGATCATTCGAGCAGAGACGAGCGACGGAAGATGTGTATTTGGAGCGAGATGGGAGCGCATTCCGTATGTGAATGTGTCGCGAAATCGAAAGGAGGCAGCAGTGATGCGAGTATCTAAATCGCAGGACACGCCCGGTCGGCAGATCCCGGACCGGGCGTGCGGATGTGGACTCGAGAGTGCGATGTGGCGAAGAATGTCGCGATTTGGTAGGCTATCTCACTGCACGCAGGCGTGGAGGTCGTGGAAATCTCCAGTCGGACAGTTTGGAGAAGTCGTCGATGCATCTCAACGAGAGCGAAGCCGACCTTTTCATCTCCATCCACCATGCAATGCCTGCAACAGGGCAATGCGAGCACGGAAGTCTGGTACTACCACCGAAGCGCATACGGAGAAATGCTTGCCAACTGCATTCGCCATCAGATCGTCCGATGCGCTCGGCACGGCGAATCGCGGCAGCAAGAAGGCGACGAGCTCGCGTCAACAGCTGTATGTTCTTGAACAACACGGGCGCGACAGCGGTCTTGAGTGGAGCTTGCCTTTATCGACAACTTGAGAGGATGCACAGCTTCTGCGCGACAAAGCAGGATGAATTTGCGCGTGCCATCGCGGCGTAACGGATTACGAACGGGAGGTGAGATGGTGGTTGGAAAAATGCTGCAGAGCGAGATGAAGAGTTCATGCCGTGGACTTCGTGCGGAAGGAAGCGAAGAGGCGGCGACTGCTCTGGCTCAAGGAGAAGGGGCTTCCGCGCGCAGAAGAAATCGCGGTCTGCACATCGCGCTCTGAAAGAGCGCCGAGAAGGAAACGGGCTGGTGCCTTCCGCGACTGCGTGTCTCCTGCGGGCGTGGTGCAGGGCGGCGCTCTGGCTTGCGGGCACATGCTCGACCGCATGACAGCGGCAGGCAGAAGGCATGAGCGAGCGGATGCGGCAGGGGGAAACTGACGCTCGGCGGTCTCTTCGACGGTGCGGCGGCTTTCGCTTGGCTGCATGCTTGCAGGATTCAGCAAGTGGGCATCGGAAATCGAGCCGTTTCCGTCGCGTGACGACGAAGCGGCTTCCTTCCGTCAAAACATCTTGGGGATATTCACAATATCCGAGGAGATCGAGATCGAGGCGTTGACATCATCACCTTCGGCTCTCCCTGCGGACTGTCGATTGCAGGAAAACGGGCGGAGCTGCTCGGCAGGCAATCCTGCCTCTTCTTCAGCCGTCCGCATCATCAAAGGAAATGAGGGTGTGCAACGAATGGGAAAATCCCCAAGATTCATCGTCTGCGGAAAAACGTCACGGGCGCGTTCTCAAGCTCGAGCGGGGCGCGATTTCCAGTCCGTCCTCACGGAGATCGTCCGCATCAAGGACCGCAGGCCCCGGAGTGCCTCTGCCTGAAAAAAGGGCGCATGGCCGTATGCCGACCTTCTTCTGGGAGACGGATGGAGTTTTGCCGTACCGCGTCTTGGACGCACTAGGGCTGGGGAGTTCCACAGCGCAGGCGCAGAATCTGCTTGTCGCAGATTTTGGAGGCGCGTGCGCCCGGACAAATACTGTTGACGCCGAAAAGCGTGCTCGGGCATCTTGCGCCGCGCTTCGCTTCGTGGCAAGGAACTGCGGAGAGTTTGCGGATGGCACTGGAACGTCAGGGCAGGCGGGTAAGTGCGGGGTTCTGTACGGAGCATTCCGCACAGAGCCGCAGCATCGGCTATGCGGAGGAGAAATCTCCGACGCTGCGAGCGAGAAACCGTCCCTGCCGTATTTGGTCACATGGTCTGGATGCACGGTACAACGGCTCTCTGAAATCTGTCCGACTGTGCTTCGCTCACTATGGCACGGGCGGCAACAATCAGCCGCTCGTCATGAAGGGCATGTACAGGCATACGGCATCTCATCATTTCCAGTCAATGCCATGCGTTCGGACAATCCGAACTCTGGCATCTACGAAACCGAGACAGCGCGGACAGTAGATAAGAACGGTGGAAATCCATCGTGCTGTCAGGGCGGTGTTGCAGTCGTCACCATCAGGGCTCGTGCCATCGGTCGAGCAGGGAGAAGAACGGCCCGCAAGGAAGCGGCATTGCAGAAGACGTGAGCTTTACTCTCAATACTATTGACCGCCATGCCGTCTATGCCATGACGACGGGATGCCACTCTCAGGTGGAGGGAGAAGTCGCCAACGCTTATGGCACGGGACTCAAAAAGACCCTGCCGTCGTCAATCAGCCCGTCTATGCCGTCCGCAGATTGACTCGACGAGTGCGGACCTGCAGGGCTTTTCCCCACGACGGCTGGTGCGAGAGGCTTGGGCACGGATGAATCTACCGAGGAAGAGATGGCGTTCTGGCGCGAGGTCTTTGAAACGCATCGAAAAAGCCATGGGGAAAGCGAAGCCCAAGACCGACAACCAGATTCGCAAATGGCTCAAGAATCCCCATTCGGATGCCGCCGAGTACAAGATGTGGGGCAACGGCGTCGCTTTGCCGTGCGTATTCTATGCTGCTCGGCATCGCACATTTTGCGGCGCAGGAAGCATAATTTACTTGAGTATATTCCTGCTTTGAGGGATGTATGTAGTGAAACCATCAAAGGAGGATTGCACCATGAAGATTCACATACAACATCACGAAGGAGCAGAAGGAAGAAAATGGTCGAGGTTATCGGCACGGCGCTCGGCATGACGGCTTCCTACTGCGGGCGCACCGTCGTTTTCCTACAGGGTGGGAGACGTGTCTAGAATCACGCGAGACGGAGAGCATTTGTTTGCCGGCGATGAAGTCGATGAAGCGGAAGTCGAGCGTGTGCGCACGGCTCTTCAGGGAGCGGGCTGCTGTGGAAGAAGATGAATCCGAGATGACGATGGCAGAACTGGAGGAAGATGCGCGGCAACCGACGACGAGGACAGGCTCATCGTCAGCATATCGCGCACATTCCTCACCGAAACGGACGGAAGAATCTGGACGCGCCCTTGCCAGCAAAAGGGAAGCTGATCTCGAACAAAGGCGTTCAACATCGAGAAAGGCGACGTACACACTGACCGGGAAAAGAGACGATCAAATCCCGCATGGTTTCTATGGAAAGATCGCCGAAGTGACGGTACGCGCCTACACTGGATTTTCTATCAGCAAGCTCTGCGAAATGGCGCAGAGGCAGAAACGTGCTGTGGCAAAAGAGAAGGCCGCGAGAACGAAAAGTACGCACTGTCCGCTTCCTCCTGCGCCTTGGCATGATCGGCGATGATTACAAGACGAGCCGCAGGATTTTGCTGCAGAACCTCACGAGCAGCAGATGCCTTCAAATGCGGGCATCGGAAGGGAGGCGGCAAGCCAGCGAAGTTTCCGAGTGAGGAGCGGATTGCCGCGCTTTCAGGCGAATGTACCCGCAGGACACGACGGTGGAGCTTATCTCGATGGAGGACGCGTGCACCCCGCCGCCCAGAACCTTTGGGTGAAGTGCAGGGCGTAGACGACGGCAGATTCTCGTGCATTGGCAAACAGGGCTCCTCGCTGAATCTCTGCCTCGATGCGTCGACATCTTCCGCATCCTGCGGAGGAAGAACTGCTGTACCTCCCGCATATAGACGCACGTTCGCTGCTATATGTGTCTTTTAGAGGCATATATGTACATGAAAAAGAAAACAGGGCAAGTAAAGAAAGAGTTTCAAAAATGAAGGCAGCGACGGCAAGCAGATCGAGAACATGAAGAAGCAGACCATTGGCGTGGAAGTCGGATGTACGGCATCAGCCTCAAGGGACGCAGCGGCAATCGCGGCGGACTTCTTGCTGGAACGGAGAGACTTCAAAGGGCACGGCAAGGCGCAACGGCTACTGCACTTGAGCGCATGGGACGCATCAAGGACGCGGTGGAAATTCCAGCGCGAGCGTCAGCATCGAAGCCGCAAGCAGCGCCGAGCAGACCGAACTGGTCACGCCCATCCTGCACCACGAGGATATCGAGCGCCTGCAGGAACTTCTGCGCAGACGTGCGCCACGCGGGGCGAAGAGCACCCGCCCACATGTGCGGCGTGCACATCCACATGGCAAAGGCGAGCACACGGCGAAAACCCTCAGAAACCTCGCCAACCTGATGGCAAGCCACGAAAGCCTCCTCGATCGCCGCCATGCGCATCGACCAGAGCCGCCTCGGACGCTACTGCGCACAGTGAACCGCACCTTCCTTGACCGCCTCAACGAAAGGAAAAGCCCCAGACGATGGAAAAACTCGCGGACATCTGGTACGAAGGAAACAGCGCAGAGGGCAGGGAACACCACTACAACGGCTCAAGATACCATTGTCCTGAACCTCCACGCGACCTTCACGAAAGGCACCATCGAATTCGTCCAATTCGCGAACCCCACGGCAGAGCGCAGGCGGGCCTCACGCAGGCGAACTCCGAGATTACATCCAGCTTTGCTCGCCCTTTTCCGGAAGCGGCGAAGAGCCTCAAGACCGCAAGCCCCAAAGAACCGCAGAGGGAAAACCCCAGAATTCGCGATGCGGACTTGGCTGATGCGCCTCGGCCATCGATCAGTTGAATTTTGCCACGGCAAGTGGGACATCCTCACGAAAGAACCTTGCAGTGCAGCGCCGCTTTCCGCCGGCATAGGAGCACCCCTTCGGCATAAGAGCCGGGTGCCAGCGTTTCCCGCCAACAGGCGGGCTTCAGGCGCAGTAGAAGGGATGTTCCTTCGCGAAGCGGAAAGGATGAGGAAGATGAAAAGGCGAAGATGTAGTACGTCGCTTACGGTCTCCACACATGGACTTGGAGCAGATGCAGAGCCGCTGCCCGGACGCGCAGGCTTTTAGGCGCGGGACGCATGTGACGGCTGGCGGCTGGATGTTCAAGGGAAGCAAGACGGGGCCTATCCGACCATAAAGCCGAGAAAGGCAGAACGTGCCGATACTGCTCTGGCGCATCACAGAACGGACGAGAGCGGCCAGCCGTACAGGATTCCGACGTTCTACTACAAGCGCACGATTCAAGTCGTAAAACCGACGTAGATGGCGAAGTTTGCGGCACGACGCGCGGCATGGCATATATCATGCACGAGGAGAGAAAAAAGGGCTGTCGCATGAGTCGAATTTGACTTATGCACAGCCTCTCTTTATTGCGTGAATCAAATATTCATTTCGATGAAAAGACTCTCGAAAAAAATGCGCAGGAAAGAACGCTGTACCATGCCAGCTTTTTCCTGCCGTATTTTATCTGCAACGTCTACTGGGAAGAGATGTTGCCCGCCGCATCCTCGTTGGATCTTTTGATGCGGTTTCCCGAAGTTATGTGCCATCGCCAGAAGCATCGTTTCCACAAGCACATTGGCATTGCCCCGGCTGAGGAAGCGGCGAAAGCCCATGTCCGCCTTGATGTTGGCAAAAGCGCCTTCCCGCTTGGATGCTTCGATTGACTCTCAGCCGTATTCCTTCATCCGATGTCAGTCGCGCCTTCGAGGCCGCTCGTTCCTCATGGAATGTTTTCGCCACTTCCAAGCTCTTCGTCCGCTCTTCTAACGGCAGTTTTGATCTGCTCCGTATGCACTCAGCTTTCCTTTCACAGCCGTTGCAATCTTCTGCCGTGTAGCAGGTCTTGACGCTCGTATAGCCGGTCTTGTTTCTCACCGTCTTCGTGCCCGTAACCTTGGGTTTCCTGCCGTTGGCACAGAGATAAGCGTCTTCGTCGCTGAGATAGGTCATGTTCTCGAAACGCCCGATGTCATTCTTCCAAGCGCGGGTCTTTGCTCGCTCGTGGTTGTTCGGCTTGATGTAGGCCGCCTGCCCGTTAGCCTTGAGATAGACGTAGTTTTCTTCGCTTTCATATCCAGCGTCGGCAATGACCTTGGCATAGCGTTCCTTCACATGTGCGTGAAATCCTCTAGGAACAGGGATGAGCGTTGTGGTGTCCGTCGGTTGCAGCCCACCGTTGCCCATGTGATGAATTCTGCATCGACGCCGCATTGGATGTTGTAGGCTGGTTTCAGTTGTCCGTTCTTCATCGCATCTTCCTTCATTCGCATGAAGGTCGCATCGTGATCCGTCTTGGCAAAGCTGTTGCGCGTGCCCATGATGCGGGCTTTTCTGGTAGTCTTTCCAGCGAGCGATGAACTCGTCCAGTTTCTCCAACGCCTTTTTGCAGCACGCTTTTTCGCCGTCCGCTCCCATGCACGAAGACGAGGCCTTGCTTTTTCTGCAGACGTTTCAGCTGCTTTCGCATTTTTCTTGAGGGTGGCGCAAGCGAGATCCTTTCCATGTCGGACGGATATGGATAGCTGCTGTTCTGCTTGCTCGATGAAGACGAGCAGTTTTTCCAGCAGTTTCGCTTGATTTTTCAGGACGGTCTTCTTCCAGACGAACTTGTATTTGTTGGCGACAGACTCGATCTTGGTTCCGTCGATGAAGATGTGCTCAAGCGATATGACGCCGAGCGTTTGCAGGAGGATGTCCATTTGCGCGAACAGTTCCTTGATGCAAGATGCCGGTGTTTTGAGCAGCGCGAGATGGTTGCGTGATCGGGCGCGGGTTTTCCCTCAAAAGATAGAGGAAGTTCACGTCGCGCCGACAAGCCGTCTCGATTCTTCGGGAGCTGAAGAGATGGTTCATGCGGAATAGATGAGAATGGCGAGCAGTTGCACGGGGACGCCAGCTTTTTGTCGATACGTCCATGAGGTGCGATAGAGCGCGGTCAGATTCATCCCTCCGATACATTGGCGCAGCAGGCGAACTGGGTCATTCTTGGGAATCTGCATTTCAAAATTCAGGGGCAGGCAGGGTTGATAAGTTTCGCCCCATGCGGTATAATCTGGTTGTAAAATTGGTTTGTTTTTGCATAAATCTATTTTACACCTGCCTCCCGCCCTTTGCTAGGGGTGGAGGCTTTTTGTGCATGAAAAAGCTGTCGCACGCCAGTTTGTAATGCGACGTATCGACATTCTCCACAGGGCTTACTGCCGCTTCGACCGACAGGAAGATTCTCGAAAGCCTACGGATACATGGGGTGGGGCGCAGGGCAGCTGAGACGGAAATGGGTTTGAAGGCTGTTGCATGAGTCAAATTCGACTTATGCAGCCCTCATTTACATATCGCAGAATCAAGTAATCGTTTCTATAAGAGACTCTCTCGAAAATGCAGGAAAAGCCGACATAGCACAGCTTTTCTGCGTATTTTTAACCTGCAACTTCTATAGGAAGAGATATTGCTTTCCACCCCCCACTGGATCTTCTGATGCAGTTTCCAGAGATTGTGCCATTGCCAGCATCGTTTCCACAAGTACATTGGCATTGCTTCGACCGAAACGCTGGAATCCCATGTCACGCCTTGATGTTGGCAGCTCGCTTCCAGCAGATGCTCCGATTGACCTAACGGATTGGCGTATAACAGTGACTTGGCAATCCGGGTAGCAGCGAAGCACTCAGCAGTCAACGAAGAGAATCAAAGGTCTGATCCTTCACAGCGTCAAGGCAGCCCGTACACATCGAAGGCGTTCACCGACTTTTTGCGGGGAACACGACCTGACGCAAAGCATGAGCAGGCTGGATGCCCGTATGATAACGCCTATGGAGCCGCTATTTCAATACGCTGAAGAACGAAGAAATTTATCTTCATGAGTATCGAGATGAGAAATCTCTCTATCGCGCAGTGGAGCATTTTGCTTATACCATATACAACCATGTACGACCGCATTCTTATAACGGCTATCGTAGCCATTCAGCGAGGTATTCGACATAAAGTTTATTGGACACTCGTGTTACAAAATGTGACTGTAGGATCTATTTTTCACAAACCGTATTGGAAAGCTAAAGTATACTGCAAGCGGTGAAGCGTCTGAAGCGCCTCGCTACTTGCACCGCTAAGTGGCAGGTTGAAAAACTTCATACACATAGTCAAGGCGCTCGCGGGCGCAATAGGGAAATCGGTGCAGCGCGATGCGAGTCCCGTCACTGTGATGCGGAGGATGTTCCATGGTGTCACTGGAGAGACTCTGGGAAGGCGGAGACAGACGATGATGCAGAGCGCGGAGACCTACGCCTTGATTTGTGAAACCACACCTTCTTGCGAGAGCGACAGGAAAGGGTGTCTTTTTGATGCTCTTCGTCCTCCCTGCAGGCTAGTTGAGTTTTATCCGTGCTTCTTTTAAGGAAAGATGCATGCAAGGAAGGTGCAGGTGGTATTCAAGTGATGGGTACAAGCGGAGAAGAATTGGCTGCGTTGGCGGTCGTGGGGGCTCTGGCGGGCATGAGCCTGCACGGCGATGTTCATGCGAGCAGGAGGCCGATCGGGAGGGAACACGGCACGAGGCTGCTCAGGAGACGGTCGTGGGAGGCTGGACAGTGCGAAACTCGCGGGCGGCCTTGTCGGTACGCAGAGAAAAGTATCAGCTCTGCTCGGCTCGAGGGGCGTCATGGAGCGCCGTTTCCGGGCGATGACCTTCGGCAAGAGAAGCTGGAGCAGTTCAGCGTGCGGATCGGACGTCTCGACACACTTTCGCCGGAAGGCCCCGCCGTTCGCACGTCGGCGAGGGTGCAAAGCGGACGCCAATGTCACGGTTAGATGGACTCAGCTCCAATGGCAGCAAGTGGTATATCAGCACGGTATTGCCCGGCGCGGCGCATCGAAGAGGATATGACGGCGAAACTACATCGTGCACAGCGTCACCGTGATTGCCAGGTCTGACGCTCGGCGTGCGCGCGCACGACAACAGGCTGGCAGAAAAATGCAGGCGGCAGCGTCGACGTGATTTCCCAGAAGGCGTCAGCAGGGCAATCGCGAGGCGAAACTCTCGTTTCACAGCAAACTATGTCTCTGATCAGTTGATCTCGGCGAGCGCTTCGGCAAGGACAAGGAATGGGGCGTGCGCTTCAATGTCCTGCAGGGGCAGGGCACTTTGTCAGTCGATCATGCGCGCATGTGGAAGTGGGGCGTCTATCTGAATCTCGATCACAAGACGGCGAACAGCACGACGAATTTGCTTATGGGATACGACTACGCGCCAGCGCGGCGGCAAATACTGCTGAGTCGCGGCAGAGGTCTGCCAGCGCCCAGCGGTTCGATCAACTTCTCCCGGTTGGGCAGAGGATACGTATAACGATTGGACGTTCATTCTGAACCACGAGCAGAAGCTCAGCGAACAGGCGAAGGCATTTTTGAATGCCGGGTACCACAAGGAAAACTATACGAGTTGGATTCAAGGTTACGGTCGCGTTGCTCAATATGGATGGAGAGTTATGCTTCTTTGCGGGCATCTGGGTACAGTGGCGGCTATTCACGCAATGGCCTGTAGCGCATGAGACGAAATATATCGGCATCAGCGTCAAAGACGATTTCAAGCGGCGAATGGAAAACGATTATGTGCGGGTCTTACGACGAAAGTATGGTTTCGGCGTGAAGTCATAAAGGGCCACAGCTCCTGATCCTTCGGATATCTACGTCCCAGCACCGGTGTATCTATGTTCAATTCCACACCACTTCCGCGCCGTTGCCCAACGCGGCAAGACGCGGTGCAATCTACAGATGCTTGGTTGGCATGTCGTGAATACATTTACCGCGCGGAGAACAAGCTCGGCATTACGCTCAGCCTGCACGGGCATCGCGGCATACGCGCTACAAAACTAATAAACGGTGTCGAAATCGATGCGAGCGCGACTTGCCCGACATTTGCCGTTACGTATCGGTTCACCGCAATTCTTGATGTATGCGAATCACAGCGGAGCTTTGACGAGGGACGGTCGTCAGCTCGGCTATGCAAATATGGGCGAGACGATTCCGCCGGCAAGACGAAACAGAACAGTCGGCGTCAAGTATCAGAGCAAGGGCTTTGCAGACGCTCAGTTACTACAATATGCGTAAAGCGAGGAACAGGCCACAGTCATGCGGGCGGACTGAAATATTTGGAAATCGACGGAGCAGAAGTATTCGGGTGTGGAGTATTCGGCAGTCAGGAAGATCTCGCCGCAGCTCGATATGATCCTCGCTGAATTGGCTGCAGGCGGGGCAGACGGACGGCAATTCCGTCTGGGGCTGCCGAAGTGGGCGGGCGGCGCTCAAATCTATAAGCGAGCAAGTTCTCGGTCATCGGATTTTGAACGCTACAGTGCTAAGCGCGTATTCGCCAGCGATCACTGGATGTGCCTGCTTATACAACCTTCGATTTAGGGCTGAATTACAAGACAAAGGTTCGGGCGGATGTGACGCTCTCTCCTTGATGTACATAACTTGTTTGACAAAGCGCTACTGGTATGCTTCAGGAAAGTTCTATCGCTTTGGGCATGCCGCGTACGATTTCATAATGACGAGCTGCAATTTCTGATGTATAGAAATGTTTGTTTATTCGTTAGGTCTTTTCTTTGGGAAGATGGTGTGATGAGGCGATTGTATGGGCGGGCGTCCTTCTGGGTGCACTTTTCCTTTTCGCGCTTATTCAGGCGGGTTGCTCTATGGCGGTGAACAGGAGCGCTGCAGGCGGATGGGTTTGCTGTGAAAATTATGATTCGGCTCTGCATCCGCATGTTTATCACTATTCAGAGCATCCGAAGCGTATTGTGGCGCTTTGGCAAAATTCCATTGAGACGTTAATGGCTTTAGGGGCGGCAGACCGTATCATCGTCGCGGGAGGGTTGTCGAATACGGATGTCCTTGCGCGGAGAACGTATCAGCTTATCAAAACATGATTCACCGCAGCTCAAGCAAGTGCCCTGATGCAAACGATGCTGACGCAGCCCGATCTGATCGATCGGCTGGCTTTCGATTTTGCGCGGCAGGTAGCTTGGCGTCAGGCGCAGCGATTTCTGGGAGAAGCGCGGCGACGTCTATATGACGACGATGAACATCGCGGAATTCAGGACGTTCATACGTTGGAAGACGAGCTGAGATTCATTCGATCTCGGCACGATTACTCGATCGCGAGGAAAGGGCTGCAAGATTGAGCAGGAGATTCGCGATGAGATAGCGCCTGTGACGGGCGGAAGCCGCCGCGTGTCCTCGTCGTATCTTCGTCGCGCGCCAGTTGAGCATCTGCCGCCGCGCACGCACGGGCGATTTGTTGGAAAAGCTCGGCGCGCGGAAGTTTTGAGCGCGGATCGTCCAGATGGTGGAGGATGAGTTCATCAGCTATGAGCGGCTTCTGATGCTTGATATGATAACCATGTTGTCCAGTCCGCGTCGCCCGCGCGATCAGGGACCGCGCGAGCGAGCTTCTGACGGCAATCACTGCTTTGCACCGCCTGCGCGCGCCGTGCGGGAAGGGCACGTCTACTCCGTGCCGCCTATCTGTCATCGCGCGCTGTCCGGGCGTGCGGGTGTTGGACGGCAGCCGACCTGCTTCAAGCGCCGGCATTGCGAAGGCCGCTGCATCGGAAGCGCTGCATGAAGATATGTGAGGCAGTCTTTCCTCATCGGCCTTGAGCGGCTGCTCATCGCATCAATCGTGTGCGCGGTCACCGGTCGGCACGGTCGATGTCTCACTTGCGGAGGCTTTCGGCTCACGATCATCCTATGGCATCTGACGGGCTGGGAGAGTTTTCGCCTCTCTATGGCGCAGCGCTGTCTATGAGCATCGTCTGGGGTGCGCGTCGCCGCGCGCATCTGCATGCTCGCCGTGCTGACGGGCATGGGGCTTTGCCTCCGTCTGCGGCGTCATCATGCGCAGGCGATCGTGAAAGATCGCTGGCGGCCCGTACATCTTGGGGCATCTCCTCCAGACGTCGCTCCGGAGCTACAGCGGCGATGATGTACTGGGGGCCGGCGCTGTCCTCGCGCGGGGGTAATCGTCGGGCTTCACGCAGCCCGCGAGGCACACGCCGTCTCGATGGGCGTCCTCGTCTTATCTCTGGCGTCAGAGCGGTCGTCCAGCCACTGTGGCTGCTGCTCTCGGGCGTGGCGCTGAGCGCCGTCTGCAGCGCGTTCTCCGAGCTTCATCGTCTATTTTGCCAACAGCGCGAAGGCACGATATGCGGAACCATCGCCTGTCAAACCATGGGCAGTTTGTGGCAGATGCTAAACGGAGGCATCTCGCGGTGATCTGCCCGATCATCGATGCTCGGCACCGACGCGCGTTCTTCTGGACGCAGAGCGGACCATCGTAAATCTCTCATGCTCGTGGGCGATGCGCAGCCATCACGCTGAGCAGGAGTCCTGTCGCGCTATCGCCATGGCTATCTTGTCTTGTCGATCTGATGGTGGAAGCTTCGTCGTCTACTCCGCAGGCACGGTCTCGGCTTCGTCGGCAGTCTGCGCATGTCATGCGCATGCTCACTGAGCGGGCATCGCGGCTTCACCGCCCGCCAGCGCTGCGGTACGATCCCACTGCTCGTCTGGGCGGATGTGCTGTGCCATGCCGCACGATCCTGCCGCGCACAGAACGCGTACCGAGCGGCATCGTCGTCTCCGCTGGTCTGCGACGCCGTGCTTTACGTCTATCACTGATGGTGCGCCGCAGCTGCGGCTTCGGCGATGCGGATAAGGAGGGGCTGTCGCATGGTGGTACGACATGCACAGCTCCTCGTTTTATCATGGAATCAAGTAAATGTTTCTATAAGAATACCCCAAACTTCCCACATGAAAAATCCACATAGTTCCTTGGAAAGCGCGTCGGCAGTCAAACAGTCGAAGAGCTCGTCGCGCTCGTTCCCGATTTTGTCATATTACTTTGGCTGAAGTAGGACTCACTGTCGTCGTATGCAAGGGCGCAGGAATCTGCCGAGATCAAGGAGACGATCCGCTACTCACTCGGGTCGGCGCTCGGCATTCTCGCGATGGGCAGGTCATGACAGAAGGGCAGCTTGTCGGATCAATTCCGATATTCTCTTTGTGCCGACGGCCGCAACGATCGCCAAATTCGATGTTGATAAGTTTCCGCAAAGGAATATTTCGGAGATCAAAATCTTTGCAGACAGTCAGGCGATCTGTGAACATCGCTTTGGAAGAGCTGACGGAAGCCTACATCCTTCTTCGCGGACCTCGTGCTCGGCGTGCGGAAATTGCCTGTCGCGCATGTACGGAGATGCTGCGCCCAAGGTCGTGAAGAACATCTTTCTGCGGTGGAATGAAAATGTTTTACCGCGGAAACCCCGAGGTCAAGCCCGGAAAGCGCAGACCGATTAGTTAAATTTCTGGTAAGGGCGACGCACAATGTCCACAAAGTGGACGTTTGTGCGATGTGGTTCTTACAATTTTGGGAGGATTTTTATGGAAGCAATTATGACGAGCATAGGTTTCTGGGGGCAGCTCCATGTATGTACTGCTCCTGTGCTCGACCTAAATCGTGACGATTGACATCGAGCGCATGATGTATTTTCGCGTGCGGACGACTTGCCTTTGCTAATTTTGCAGTATATGGCGATGATGATTTTGCGGGAGCAAAAGCTGTGAAGATCATCGCGGCGCTCATAACATCCTTTTGGGGCTTTGAAGCTTGTGAAGAAGGACGCTGCGCGCGTGTCCGCTATATGGAGATTCAGTCGGGTGTCGCGCTGTCGAAGCTTAAGGCGCCTCTACTATCTGAGCGTCATCGTGACGATGGGCGCCCGCTTCCTGGGGCTTCTCGGCACGATCAGCGGCATGATCTCGGCGTTTCCGTGTTCAACGCCAGTCAGGACAGGCGACGGCGATCACGGGGCGTCAGTGAGGCCTGGTGCGACACCATGGGTCTTTGCGTCGCCATCATTGCGCTTGCTGTGCACGCGTACTTTACGCAACGCATCGAGAGCATCATGACGGATATAGACAATGTTTCTCGCTCGTCGAAGGTGCGAAGACGTGCTTTCTTCTGATGAGGGGCGGCGCGATGGGGCTCAGGGAAGAGTTCGACAAGCGAATCATCATCATTTCGATGATCCGACATGCATTCTTCCTGCTCGTCTTCTTCATGCTGGCACACTCTACATGGTGAATCTCCAGACTGCCGACATCAATATGCCGAAGGCGGCGAACGATGGAAACGCAGTGCACGTGAGGCATTATCGTTACGATGAAGAAAGGGACGGCAGCCTTTTTCTTGAGATCAGCCCATCGCGGAAAAAGGTTCTCTTGGAGCGTGCTAAGGCGGAGAGCGCGAGGCAGCAACGGCTACTCCATCGTACTGCGCTGATCAGGATATCGACTATGGCGCATGGTCTATGCGCTTTTGGATAGGTTCAAAGGCGAGGGGATCGCGCGTTTCGAGGCTCGCCGTGATGAAAGTGCAGAGGCAGCGCGCATGGAAAATACGAGAGATGAAATATAAAAGCGCTGCTCGCGATCTCTCGGCGTGCATCTCGTCATCTTTTGTTGCGCGGCTGGCTGTGAGGCATCTTTTCAATGGCGGCTGTTAAACAAACGAATGACAATAATGAGGTCGTTGTTTATGACGAGAGGTGCAGGATGAGGGGCAGCGAGGCGGCGGTTTCACCGCCTCCAGGTTCGAGGGGCCTGCCGTCGATGAGGTTGTGATTCCGCGACAGACCTTGCCGCCGATTGAGACAGACGTTGCCCGAGGAGAAGGAAAAACCGAGCCAGAAACGCGAGCACGCGCGCAATCCATGGGACAGGGTGGTGAAGGAAAGGGCATCCGGCACGGGTATTGGCGATGGCGAGGGACCGGCGCAGGCGGCAGCTGCGGTGTCGGTACCGCCGAGCCACCGCCGCCGCCACCGCCGCCGCCACCGCCGCCGCCACCGCGCAGGAACGCATCGGGCGAGCAACTTCGCTCGGAGGCGCCCTGAGTCATCCGCCCGACACTCATCGAGGGAAGGCGCGTCCGGGCAGCGTCACGATCAAGATCTTTCGTTGCACTCCGACGGCTCGATCGAGAGATCTTCCGTCATCTCGTCCTCAGGATATGCCGCGATGGACAATGCAGCGGTGGCAGCGAGGTTGTCGCTTCACTGTTCAATCCCGGTGATGGCGGAGCACGCGGTCGCTTTCGACGAAACGTTCATTTCCGTTGAATTGAGTGCAGCTTTGTTGGATGGTTGAAAGTTTGCTGCCGGTCTGCTGTAGAGCAACGCTCGTTGCGAGGCGCCGTCTGCGGTGCAGCAGGGGCTCGATTGGATCACATCGCAGGAGATGTCGCTCGGCGGAGGTGGGCGATGTCGCTCGACTATGTGAGAGAGCATCTACGGATCCAATAGAAGAGATACAGTCACGTCACGTTGCGCATCTCTTCGACTGCGGCGATACCGTGAAAAGAATGTACTGCCGCCGGCGTTGGACAGAGCGCCCTACCATGAGACGGGAGTGATTGAAGCGTTGAAAAAGAGGAGGAATCATGGTGTGAGACAGGATTGCCATTAAATACGCTTTTCTTGTGCTCTTGCTCTGCCGCTGTGGTTTTGTTGCGGCCTTGGGCAGCGGTGTCATCAATATTTCATTTCGTTCGATACGGCGGCGATTCTTATTCATCGCATGACAGCGAGTACTCGCGAATCGACTGACTGGGGAGATCCTTGGTGATGCATAATCTGGCAGCTCCGTCTGCCGCGATTTTGCCTGTTTTTGCAGGTGCGGACTCGCGGTGTGCAGGTGTCGTCATTCAAGCCGTCGAACGCGATCCGCTGGCTGATCGCTCGTTCTAGGAATCTCCTCAGGGCGGGATTGGGTGCGACGGCGGCTGTAGCGTTGCGAGTGAGTCATGTGCTCAGACAGAATAGTATGGGTGTGTTTGCCCTTTTGGGAGCGCTTGTTGCGTCACTTTTCTCATTTTGCTGTTTGCTTCCACTGCGGTCAGTCAGAAGGATTCGTTTCACTTGCTTCATTGGCATGGGACTCAGTGTCTCATCTGTTCGGCGGCTTCATCAGCCTTTTTGTTGCATTGGCGGCAGATGAGGCTACAGCATACGAGACGTACTTGTTGGCTCATGGGAAGCCTGCTGCAGATTCAGCATGGGCTTTCGACTTCTTGCCGTCGTTCTGACTCGGCATTGCTCATGCGCAGCAAAAGTTCTTGATTTATTGCTGCTCGACGATGAGATACCGTGCTTGATAGGGATTGCGTTTGCCGCGTTATCGACAGGTCTATGTTATGCTCCCGATGCCGCCATCGTCAGCATCATTAGCTATATAAACAGGCATGATCGGCTGTCGGGTCTGGTGTGCTACCACGCTATTGTCCGCAGGATTTTCGGCAGCTGAGCCATCGCCGCGTTCTGCTCGCCAGTGCGCTCTTTGGTGCGCTCTTCGCTTTGTTGGGCGAAAGATGTGCTGGGGCTGTCGTATTGTTGCCGGCATGGACGTGCCGATCGGCATCATGGCGGCTCTTTTCGGTGGTCCCTGTGTTCTTGGACTGCTTCTGTAGTCGCAGAGTATGGTTTGGGAGGTGAGAGATGAGAAACGATTGTTTGAGGGCAGGCATTTGTCTTTTGCTCTTTGCACCAGCTATCGACGGCTGTGCTCGACAAGAATTGGAGCAAGGAAAAGACGCGGGGCTATGCTGATGCCAGATGTTGTCGAGGTGGAAAATCTGTGCATTGAAAAATTATTTTGTTAAAAGGGAGAGAATGTCGAGACGTTTGATAGAAGTGCCGCAACGTGTTGTCATTGGCGAATCAGAAACAAGAGCTGCTCATGGCGATGGGAGTCGAGATCATATCGTCATGGCGTTCAAATCAAACGACCGTGGTCAGAATATGCATGGAGAATGCCGCACGCTTCTCCGAGTGCCGGTGAGGACGCGCGCGTACAGCAACGTTAGATACGTATCCTCGCTGCGTCCCGATCTTTATCGTGATAGGACAAGTTAATTTCACTCAAATTCGTATGCGCGATACGGACTACTGGAATCGGCGCGGCATCAAGACCTTCGTGCCTTATACGCATGAACACACCGTCGAAGCACATCCATCGAAACAGTCGAGGAAAATGCACGGTATATTGAAGGATTGGGCAGGATCTTCCATAAAGAAGAACGAGCCGCCAGAGGGAATTGTCGGGAAACAGAGGATACCATACGAAATCCGTGAAAAAAACGCGGATGAAAGCCAAGGTGATGTTGTGGAATTTTGGAGCAACGGTTTTCCTACGACAGGACGAGACTGGCGGGCGATATGGCGGCGAGCATCGGCGCTGGCGTACCGACAGCGTCGGCGGTCATCAATCTTGAGCAACTCATCAGGAAGATCCTGATGTGCTCTTTGTTGTCTGCAGTCATAGCGATTATGGGGCGTGTCGCACACGCATCTGGAAAATCCCGCTTTGAAGCAACTCAAATGCGTGACGAATCATCGTGTTTACAGCGCTGCGCTACACATATTCTTCGCTGGTACGCACGGCGGATGGTCTGCGTCATATGGCGCGGTGTATGTATCCGCAGGAAATTTCCATGGGTGGATGATCCGCATTGGACATGGAAGAGTGATGTTAGAAACAAATGTTTTTGGAGGAAGAGTTTCATGAGAAATTTAGTCAGGGAAATTTTGCGGGACGGTTTTCAGCCCTCTGTTTTCAGACTGCTTAGCAGCATCTCCTGCGTTTGGGTCAGAGTTCTCTGATCGATCGTTACTACTGCATGTTTATGTTCTCCCGCAGGCTTTTGGAGGCTTTCTAAGGCGTCCATGAGAAGCAGAACAAGCAGAGTATCGCCTGTATTTCATCGCTGTCGGCTTCGCATTGTTTCCTCGCAGTTTTCGCTCATCGCTGGTTTGAAGCGGCTATCTGGAAATATCGTGGCAGCGGCTGCCTTGCGGATTTTCCGACATCATGGCAGGTGGCACGAGCCACTTGACGACACGATTCTCAATCTGCATTGCCGCGTGTCGTTTTGGCCGCAGACCGTAGAGTATGGACTTGCCGTTTTGCGGTGTCGTCGTACAGAGCGATCTTGCGATCCGCGCTGATCCGTATATTCTCAAGCGTATCGTCCGGCGCTTCGCTCGGTACTGCTGTCGCCATCTCGCGCAGGTGCGCTTTTTCAGCGCACAAACATCAGCATCTTTTGCCGCCGCAGGGCACTTTTCATTTCCTTGCTCGTCCTTTTGCTGGTTTCCGCGGGTAAGGGAACATGAGTACAAGGCTGCTGCTCGCAGGTATGGCCTTTCATGCCGTCTGCTCGACGTAACGTCTTTTCATTGTTTTCGTTGGCGGCAATCAGAAGGTATGCAGTCTTTTTCCTTTTTGGCTCTTAGGCAATATTGCGAACACAAGTGGGAAAAACGTTTCTGTAACTCCTCGTGATAGTCGTGTTACTCAGCATGTTTTCCTCACGCAGTCACGACGACTGAATTTGCTGCTCCTCGGTGAGGAGGGGCGCCGTGGTGCTCGGAAGCTGATGCGAAGCATTGGCGTCTCGTGCTGCTTGCCGGGTGAGGCGCTTCGATCAGTTTCATTGTTTGCAATGCCGGGAATCGTCGGCTTCGTGGGGCTCATTGTGCCGCATATAAGCCGTGCATCAGAGCTGAATCATTGGGTCATGTTGCCGATGTCCGTGGCACTAGGCGGACATCGTCGGTGTTTCGGCGGATATTCTGGGACGTACGCTTTTGCCGGCGTGGGTGCCATTCGGCGATGTCTTGCATTGGTGAGGGACCGTTTTTCCTCTATTTGGTAGTTCGTCGTTCCTATGGATTTGGGAAAAGGGTGGAGTCCATGGAAATTCGTGTAGAAGATCTGGAGAAATCTCTCGATGGCAGGAAGATCATCAGACATATCAATCTCGCGGTAAAAGACAAGAAACCGTCGGTGTCATCGGACCGAACAGCGGTGGCAAACCGCTCTTGAAGTGCATCTACCATGCTGTGAGCGGAGCTCGGCAAGGTGTTCTTGGGCGGTGATGAGCTGGTGATCTCTCGGTGCGTGAATCGGCGATGACGTCAGGCCGTGCTCGCGCAACTCACAGCACGGGATTTGACTTCACGGTGCTTGAAGTGATGCTTATGGGCAGGAGTCCGTATAAGGGCATATTGGACGATATAACGAGGAAGATTTTGCGATCGCTCATAAAAGTATCTCGCATTCACGGGCATGGAAGTTCGCCAAGAACTCGTTTGCGACGCTTTCAGGCGGCGAGCAGCGGCGATGTGATGCTCGCGCGTGCGCTCACACCAGTCGACACCGTGCCTCATCTGGACGAGCCGACGAACCATTTGGATATAGCGCTACCAGCTGCAGGTCGCCGGAAAATATGCGGCAGATGCATCTTCTGATCATCGCATGCCATCGCACGATACTCCAGCCGCTGCCTACTGCGATCGTTTGATTGCCGTGCGGCGCGGTCGTATCATTCGGGAGGGGCGTGAGGGTTGCTGACGGAAGAGTTTATCTATGAACTTTACGGGGTTCATGCGCGCGTCGGCCAGACTCGATGACGGCGCTGTCGTTTGCTTCGTATCGTTTGTAAAGGGGAGAATCCATCATGATGGAAAAGAATGGCGCTGAACAATCACTCATCTGACGGCGGAGAAGATAGGTCCGATCGAGCTCGTATCCCTGCGTCTCAGGCAGAGGTGCATGAAGGACTTTCGCGTGCGAGAGGCATCCTCGGGGAAAGAGGGGTGCAAAAGAGTACCTCGCGCCGCTGCAGAATCTCGCGAAGAGCGGCACGACCGCTCCTCGTCACCGGTGCGCACGGCGGCGTGAGCGCACGATGCTCTTGAAGGTGCCTGCCCGCTGAAAAGCCTTCGTGCGAATGTCGTCAAGGTTGTTGCCGTCTGATGACGACGAGGAAATACTGCGTAAAGCGACCGCTGACGCAGGAGCACGAACGATATTCGCGCCAGATGCTGCTTGAGGGGTGTTGGCGAAGCGGGTCGCGGGAGCTTTTCGCCGCAGAGTTTTGATTGTCGGCGCGGGCGGGCTGGGGTCCGCCCGCGCCGATGTATCTTACGGCGTCGACGCATCAGCGAAATCGGCATTGTTGACGATGATGTTGTCGACCTGTCAATTTGCAGCGCCAGATTGCCCACCGAGACGGCGGATATCGGCGGGAAGAAGAGCCGCGGAATCGATGGCGGCAACGCTCGCTGACGCTCGAATTCCGATGTGCAGCTCAATACATATCCGGAACCGAATCTCCTGAAAGATAATATCCGAGGGATATTCTTTAGCGAGCTGCAGCTGTGACTTTGCTCGATACGATAACTTTCACGGCGAAGTTTCTCATCAACGAGCGCCACCACGTTCGACTGACTCAGTCTTTTTCTCATGCAGTCCCAAAGTTCCTTGCGGTCAGATCGCGACCGTCGTGCCTGAAAGGGTTCGATGCTATCGCTGCATTTTGAAGACGTAGCCCGATGAGGGCACTGTGCCCTGCTGCAAAAGTATTGGCGTCTTAGGCTGCGGTGTAGTAGCGTCGTGGGATCGTTTGTGGGCGACCGAGGACGATCAAGAGTATGATTCTGAGGGCAGCTTCGTGTTGGACGGTGCTGATTTCACTGATGCGCTGACGATGAAGTTTCGTATGGGTGGTGCCAAAAGTGAAAAGAAGAATTGTGCCGTTTACTGATGAGATGGTGATGTCGTAGAGTTCCCGAGTGTGTATATGTAAAGGGTGAAGTCTCATAAATCTAAATCCCTCCTATTGTAGGATCGAGTACAACAGGAAGGTTTGTCGCTTCTGAGCGTCTTGAGGTTGGTAGGTTTCACGCCGATCTGCTTGGCGATATTTGTCTGCCGGGTGGAAATCATTTTGCGTTTTGCCATGTTGGAAAAAGCCCTCCTAGAACTTCGAGGCGGCAGACGACGCCTATGCAAAGCCGCGCATCGGCGAGGCTGGTTCGATGGCGGTCGCCACCATGGGCTTGAACACAGCAAAGTAAAGGAGGCGGATAGAATCGTACGGCGAAACTCGTGGAAAACATCCGCACGGCCGTCGAGCCGTGATATTCTCTGCTATGCCATGCGGACGTTGAAGCACATGGATGCTTGTCGCGCATGTCCGCGAGTGAACTCGTCATTGAATGCGACGAGTGCGCGTCTCTCTGCAGTATTGCCGAACAGTTGGCGAGAACACCGCTTTCTGGTCTGAGACCGAGGCTGCTGCTTCGCGCCGACGGTTTTGAGTGTTCGTTCTATCAGAAAGAATAAAATATCGCTTTTCGCCTCCTGCCAGAGGCTGCCTCACAGGAGGTGTTTTCTATGGCGGAACAGAGAAAATCAAAGAAATCGCTCCCTGCGCGCACTGAGGATATGGATACAGAGAAAATATGCGCCTTGGCGGTGAGCATATTCGTAAACACGGTGAAGTCCTTTGCCGCAACAACGAATTGACGAGGCGATTCCTCATCTGCCGTGTGCCTTGCTTGCGGCAAGCCGCTGGTGCAGATGCCAAGAAAGCTGCGGAAGTTCTGCTCCGATCAGAATGTCGGGAGAAGTGTGGAACAGAATCGGTATGGCTTGGCCAACCTACGACCTGGCTAGAAACCCTCCGCTGCATCCATTGCGCGCAAGCGTTTTCTGCTGACGCGAGCATCAAGATAGTGACTCACACACCTGCTATGTGGCATGAGCGTTTTTCCAAGGCAGTGATGCAAATGCCCGGCAAAGAAAAGCTTGGCTCCTCCGCTGTCGATATGGGTGGGAGAAAGGAACAAATGTTCTTTATGTTCGTGCAGTCTTTTACCAATGGACAAATTATGGGATTTGGATGTTGAGATTCAGCTTGCCACAGCCAGATAGATCATGGTCTTGATATTCATCATTTCTGAACCCTCCAGGCGCGACGCTTGATGTTTTGGCACTCATGCTGTTCACCTTCAGAATGGCATTCGATATGGGGTGCTCGAAATAGTGATCTCGTCCCAGCCGTGCGGATCGTGCCACAAAGAAACTATCTTCATGGGTTCCAATCTCGCGCTGCATGATCAGCTGGGCACAAAGCGCTGCTAACGCCTCGTCTCGATGGACCGGACTGCTCGTAGATGTTTACTGCAATTCGATGCGCGTAGCTGGTACGCGCTGTCTTCAATGCTTCTTCTGGGCGTTCCTTTTCTCTCGTTGTTTTCCGTCAGATTGGCATCATTCTTCAGCAAAAGGTGCCGGAGGTTCTTCAGCAAGGCATTCTCCTCGCTGCATCTTGCAGGCCTTGTGCAGCGGCAATTTCGCATCGTTTGATCATGGAACTTGTCGATGGTCCGGCTGTTCTCGAAGGATTCCTGAATCCTGCGGAAACCGAGGCGACATATCGCAGGTGATGGGATCGACTCTTCCGATATTGCCTCGATGTGCTGGCAAAGTCGACGGCGAACGCATGGACAGTTCGCCAGGAATCTTGCCATCCGTCACGAAGATGATGACTTTGCGCTGGGAAAGGTCGGCGACGACGCGTGATGGATAATAGCCTTCTTTGCTGGTTTCATCCATGCCGATGGCGATGACTTCAGGAATGGTCCTCCAGCGCGCAGAGCCTTGTCACTATAATGATGGATGAACCTCCGCGGTCTCGACGATCATGCTCTGCGACCACGTGCGAGCAATGACGGCTTCTGAGAGCAGATGCTTGGCAAAGCTCTGTGATCGAGCTCTCGAGAAGCGTGAGCCGGATCCCTCAGCGGTACGGCACCTCTCGAGTCTTCTGCGCCATGTTTTCGCATTGTATGCCGGGGAGATCGGCGTGGATATGGGTTTATACTGGAAGAGAGTCGAGGATGGCGTGAGGTTCTCGGCGTTGTCGTCGTAAGCAGGAAAGCTTTTTGTCGCAATGGTCTTGCGGGCAGCGAAACTTTCCCTCCGCGTTGGAAGAAGCGATATGAATATAGCGGTCCCATGGATCCATCTTCTGTGGGCTTGAATTCGCAGAGATACGCACCAAAAGGGCGTCAGGAAGGTTCAAGGCAACGGCGAACAAAGCTTCCTGTATCCGCGAATAAGAGGCTCGACCTTTCTGTGTCTATCTTCCCATGGATATGATTCTATCGGAATGAAACGCGCTTTTCAAGCGGTGCTGACAATGGCTGCGAAAAGCTAAAGAGCAGTATCGATGCGGACATGTACTCTACCGAAATATCGCTCTCACCCGTATGGCGAAAGGGCATGCAGGAGCAAGAAGCCTCATCACGGCGGATGAATATCTGCAAATTGACACCATATAGCGCAAAATATCAGCCGTATCTTGGCCGTCTTTTATCGGAAAAACAGCAGTAAATCCGCTTCTCACAGAGCAATATATGGGATGGAAAGGAGTTGGATAAGCGTAGCTAAGTAAATAGAACCTACGATCGTCCGCTTTGAAGCCGAGAAAAACGCGTGGCGGCGTATGCTCGCATCTCGATGGAATCGGACAGGCTGAACCGTTCGCTTTCGGCGCAGGCCAGCTATTTCAGTGAACTTATCCAAAGCAATCGATGGATCTATGTCGGCGTTTATGCAGACAGCGGCATCTCCGGCGGCGACATCGCCAGGGAGCAGAAGGTCAGCGTTTGCTCGATGACTGCAATGCCGGAAAAATCAACATCGTTCTTTGCAAGAGCATCTCCAGATTTGCCAGAAACACGGTGGATCTTCTGAAACCGTGCGCCACCTGGAAGGGCATCGGCGTGAGTAGTGAGAAAATATGAGTATCACCTGCGATCGGATGGCGAGCTTTGCTCCAACGTTTCTGGTGGGCTTTTCGGAAGAAGAAAGCCGCAGCCAATCGAAAAATGCCAAATGGGCGATACCCGAAACGTTTGCACGGGGAAGCAATGGCACGACGCGCCTACGGCTATCGCTGGAATGAGCGCTAGTAATCATCCAGAGAGGAAGAAAGCGGAAGACATCACGTCATTTCTGAAACAATTTTCTAAAACGTTGCGCTCAGACGCACGGCGGATGGCTCAAGGAAAACGGTCATGCCTGCTCGATGCGCTTCATCGATACGTTTGAACCTGTTTATGTCGGCGATGTCATCCTGCAACGGTATTTTCACGGAAAAACCCTCGGACACATAAAAGTCGTCATACACGGCTGCCGGATACACTCGATCACCGACAATCGCACCAATCATTAGGTGAGACATTCGAGAAGGTGCAGGAAAAATCAGGAAAGCACGGAATTCAATCCTGCGGCGCATCGCATCGTAAAAGCCCGAGCTGTTTTTCCAGCCAGGTCATTTGCAGCAAATGCGGTCGGAACTTTTACGTCAAAAGGCACAGCGACCGATCGACATGACGGCTTGCAGGAACATTGGTATTGCTTCGGCAAACTTCATCGGAAGGACCTGGCGCCAAAAACATCAGCGGTCACAGACTTCGCTTGCTTTGTTGCGAGTTCTCACGGGTTGGATGAGTTCGATGAGAATGTTTTCGCTCGAACCGTCGAGAAAAATCCACACTGCCGATACGGACGTGTTGGAATTCCATCGATGGCACGACAAAAGACCGCCGCATCCATTTCGGTCAGGAGAAGAAATATACCGACCCGCACAGAAAGCCTTTTCGGCACATGCGTAAACGGCTATGTGATTGTTCCGAAAAGAGGCGGAAGCCGTGAAGCTGATGTATCAATACTACGCCGAAGGTTGGAAGATTGCGGACATATCCGAGAAAATTGGGCAATGGGCTATAAGAGCGTTCACGGCAAGATTTCCCGCCGCGTGGTCACTTCATCCCTCGACAGCGATTTTACATCGGACATCGAACCGTCAAAGGGACAGTTTACGGCAAGCGGTGCAGATGAATGGATAGAAAATGACCACGCGCCGATTGTCAGCAAGGAACTGTTTGATACCGTCCAAAAACGACGAGCGGTCGAACTGAAAGCAGGAACGGCGCATTGCCACAAAAGGAGGCGAATGGACGATGAAGCGTAACGATCATCCCGCCAGCGTCAATAAATTCTCGCGCATAGTGCACAGGAAAGCGCAAAAGTAGCAGCATACGCGAGGATTTCCACAGAGGAAGAAGACAGCAGACCATCTAGCCTGCGCCCAATGCGATTATTGCGAGAAGTACATCAAGAGCCGTGCGGATTGGGCGTTCGTCAAGGTATGTCTGATGAAGGCATCAGCGGCTGCAACACCGCAAAGCGAGGCGTTCAAGACGATGGTGCAGGATGCCTTGGATGGCAAAAATCCAGCGATTCTCACGAAATCGGTGAGCCGTTTCGCGAGAAACACCGTGGACAACCTCACGACGCATACAAGCTGAAAAGAACATGGCGTAGAGGTCTGGTTTTGAAAAGAGAAACCTGAAAACATTCGATCCAAAAAGTGAAATGATTTCTCACGATTTTGGCGAGCCTCAGTCAGAGAGAATCGCGCTCATTTCGGAGAATGTAACTGCGGGCATCCGAAAATGGCAGACGAAATTCACCCTCAGCTACAGCCATTTCCTCGGCTACGATAAAGGAGAGGATGGAACCTTGTCATCAACGGGAAGAAGCGAAAAGGTGATTCGCCAGAATTTGACGCGCTCTACATCAGAGGGATGTCCCTACGGCATCGCCGAAAAAGTTGACCGAAGAAGGCGTCAACACTCCGGCGGCAGAACACGATGGTGACAGCACCGTTAAAGAGCATCCTTCGCAACGAGAAGTACTGCGGACGGGCGCTGCTCAAAAGACCTTCACGCCGGTTCCTGACCAAGCTGTCAGAAATACGGGCGGGTTCTCGCTACTTCGTGGAACATAGTCATGCGCCAATCATCGACCCCGATGTTTGCCTTGACATGTTGCAGCGGATGATGGAAGGACGCCATAGAGGAAGGAACGGGATGGAGTTGCGTCAGCGATTTTCATCAAACGAAAGCTCAAATGCGTGACGTGCGACTCTTGGGTATGAAGTCAAAACGTGGCCTCCACGGACAAAGTACGAGAAGTTCGTCTGGCGATGCGATCCCACAGGTTCCATGGCAAAAGTAGCAGCACGCCGCATTCTCTGAAAACGGATCAAGGAAGATGCTTCGTGAGACGGCCAGCTTATGCTGATCGCGCTGAAAATCAGAGATTATCGCCGCCCTGTGAAAATGATGGAGGAAAAGCTGTTCGCACTGCGGCTCTTGAGAGGCAAAGAAGAACTGGAAAAACAGACTGAATGTCACGGCAAAGCTGGTGGAAGACTGTATCAAAGAAAACGCCCGCATCGCTCAAGACCGGAGCAGAATATGAGGAACGATATCGAGAGCCTTGTAGAGGTGCAGAAAAGCAAAGAAGCGGTATGATGACCATCGAGCAAATCGACGACCGAGACGGCGCGGGGCGAAACAAGTTTCCCTGTTCCTGCGGAAATTGAGCGGTCTGGATTTGATTGCTGGCGAGTTCACGATGACGACCTCTGGCTCTCCATGGTGGTTGTCCTGACCGTGCGCCGATAAGGAGTGACCGTCACCTTCAAGGACGGTGGCGAGGTCGACTGGACAGGCAGAACGCGGGCGGGAATCGGTGAGGAGAAAGCCGACTCCCGCTCTGATTTTGACACCTGATGTCATGAGTACAGGAAAAATGTAAGGGGTCAAGGAAAAATGATCAGCGTATCAAAGTAACCGATGCTGAAATCCTCTTGACGATTCTTTCCAGCCTATCGCAGGAGGAAGCGAGGAGCATTTCCGAGAACGTCACATGGGGCTTGCAGGAAGAGGTTCGCAGGCGAGCACAAGTTCTCCGTCGGCTACTCCCGCTTTCTCGGCTTCGACAAAGGGCGAGGACGGCAATCTCGCATCAGCTGAAACGAGGCGCAGGCGAAAATCGTGCGGCTCATCTTTCGGCTTTTTCTTGAGAAGCTTACGCCCAGCGAGTGCCAGGAGACGGCCGTACGGCATATCTTCCGGCGGTCACGGGCAAGGGAGAGAAATGGAACGCTAAAGACCATTCGGGAGTCCTCGCCAGCAGAAATACACGGGCTGTGCGAGAGTTCAAAAGACCTTCTGCGCGCTTCCCTCACCAAAAGGAAAGCGGTCAAGAACTGCGGGCAGAGTGCCAAGCTACTTCGTGGAACAGAGCCATCCTGCGATCATCAGCCCTGCCATGTTCGAGGATGGTGCAGCGGGAAGATGGGCAACCGCACACGAGAGAAGGCGGGAAGATACAGCGGCGTGAGTATTTCTCCCGGGAAAAATCCGGTGCCTGCAGTGCTGGCGGCTACTTTGGAGCTGGGTTTGGCATTTCACGGATAAAGTGACCGCGCTGTCTGCGCTGCACCTTAACAAGTACGACGGGCGAAATGCCAAACGTCGCATGTGACGGAGGATGAAATCAAGGCAGCCTTCAGTCAGGGCGTTCAATCGTCTGGTGGACCGGGCGAGGAGGAGTGTCGCCAATGCACGACTCGTCAGGCAGACACTTGCGATACGACAGCCCTCACGGAGAGGAAAAAGACCAAAGCTGCTGCAGGGAACTGGCGGTGTTGGGTGGAGATGACGGAGAAAAGTTGTCGAGAGAACGCTCGCATTGCACAGAAGTCAGGAGTATCGACGCAGCTACGAGGGCTTGTGGCGAGATATGATGCCATGAGGCTCGGTTTGACGATGTGACAGGCTGCTCTCTGCCAGGAGGCACAATCCGAGCGATTGGCATTGTTCATCAAGTGCATCAAGGAACTGAAGTGCGCCTGTGTGCAGAAGTTCGACAGCCAACTGTGGGCGGTATGGTAGAGTGCGTGACCGTGCGTGCGGATAAGGATATGCCAGCCCGGTGGTGTTTCGGGATGGGTCGAGGTAGGCGTGTAGGGGGTCTCCTAGAATCTTAGCGAGGGAGCCAGCCGCAGGTCGCGTCCGGCGTGGTGGAATCCCTTCGGGTTTTCTATGGGCGCAGCGAAAGCATCGTAGGAAAATATCGTTGATACCGTTCACGGGAACACTCGGAGACGTTGCTACCTGCGCGACATGCGCCGATGTGAGAGATTAGCGTCCGTAGCCGTAGATGGCGCGAGCATCAGTCGAGATAGAGTTCACGCCTTTTGCGTCAGAGACTTCGTCGCAAATTCATTTCCTGAATACCAGCCGTTCGTTCCATTGGCGATGGTCTCGCCGTCGAAGCCGCGCACCGTATAACGACCGCCCATGCTGATCATATCCACGCCGCGAGGCCTTTGCTCGTTCATCGTCCATTGCCCGTGAAGAGACGTGGTGAAGGTCGCGGGGCGATGACCGGGCTATAAACGGATGGATGTAATCCATATCAAAGACCGCCAGGCGATAGCGCGTCTTTCAGTTGCATCGGGATGAGTTTTCTCCTCCTGTGCGCCCAGCCATCCGAGTCCGAAGCGATGTGCGCGATGCGCGGAAATGAAGCGTGTCCCGATCGATGATAGCCGCTCCACGCCAGCCGACCTCAACGATGTCGGGTGCATCGCTTGGATGAGGAAAGCTCCACATCGTTGATGAAACTGCAGAATTGCGCTGGCTTCAGACGAATATCCGTGACTTGTCTTCGTCTCCGACGAACGGTGCAGCGCAATCCCGAAGAAACCGTCGAGACATTCGTGTCGCCCGCGCCCGAGTGGAAATCGTGAGGGACGGCTCTCCACCGTCGATGATATTTCGAGCGCTGGTAAGAAAATGTAAACGTATGCCGCCCCATAAGGGAATCGTGCTGGCGACGTATACTTGCCCGGTACCTTTCGCATAGCCGTCCTGTGCGCCGTCGAATTCGTGCGACGCGCAGAATATCGTTCCTCTGAAATAGCTGGTCGATGCCGACATTGCCATAAAAGCTTGCAGCTTTCCCGTATCCTGAGGCCAGAATCATCCGAGGAGATCGTGCCGTAGACATTCTTGCTGCGCATCACCCGTAGACGCTAGGTCGTCGTTGCGGCTCCTGTGCCGGCGCGATTTCACCGGTAATATCCTGCGAAAAGCCGGAGCCTTCGCCTGCTCAAGCCTGCTCGGTATCAGCGCACATTCAAGACGTCGCCTGCCACGAGACGGGAAGAAGGTTGGCGGTATAGAACGCATCACTGCCGTCGCTAAAGCGTACGGCGCGAGATGCGACCGAGTCTGCAAAACCAGAGCGGAGCGTTCGCTTCTGAGAAGATTCTGCTCGGGGATGACGACGCGGCTTGTTGACGACCGCGCTGCATCAGCTCGTGATTCATTTTGCCGGCAGCTTCGGCGAGTCTCTTTAAGAGCGAACATGACTCGCGTCCTTCAGCGTAGTCACGGGCGATATGACGTGAAATGGAACTTCCAGTTCATTTTCACGCACAGCTTTGACGATGGAAACGAACCGTTTCATCGGCGGGAGCGTTGAAGAAGAGCGGGCGTATCAACCTCCGTGCGTTCTTGATGCAGCCGCTCTGCCACCGTGACTCCTGTTCTCGTGACTGGGCAATGCTGCTTGCTGTGAAAAGTGGGGCGGCATTGGCGGAAGAGACGGCTGAGGGAGATGGCTGCCTGCAGGTAGAAGAGCGTGGGAGTTTGAGTGTTATCAAATGGATTCACCATTCGTAAAGGCTAAGTGATCATGATCAGGCAGTCAATTCTGTTGCTTATCAACTTCGTAGAGGCAGCACGATTTCTTTTGCCGATGCAAGCAGTCGTCCAAAATCTGGTTATAATCTACCTTGGACCAACAGGCGGCCCCAATCTGGTTTTCAATAAAAAGCGGAATCTATTGCCCTGTGCGTGTCATGGAGTACCAGAGTCAAATACCCGAGCCATCTTTACGGAAAAAATCCAGCGCGTAGAATCGAGGGAAAATATACGCAATCCACCAAAGATGCTGATTGAACGAAGTTCCGTTGTTCGATATGCATCAACGAACTCAAGAACCACGATCTGATACCAGTTCAAACAGACTTCTCCCTGCAAATTGACAACAACAGCGTAATTCAGATTACAGCTCCAAAAGCAAAGGTCTTTGCCTTCATACCAGCCTTTCAGGAGATTCAGCTGTTCCGACTGACAGAAAAGGAAATGAAATCTTCATAATGGTTTAGTCAAGACAGAATCATCCTGTCGGATATAATAATTAATCCTTGTTTGAGGCCATCAGCACAGAGCTAATGTCGTCTCAAGAAGAACGCATGCTCAGATCATCATGGAATTTCTTTTGGTTCTCCGCCTTCTTCCGAGGATAGAATACCTTTTTATGTAGCCATGCTTTGAGAGAAAAGAGTAAGATAGAGACTTATCAGGTTGCCCTTATAGTTTGCGGACCGTAAATGGGATACAAGTCTGGCCATACGGCGATTTCAGCAAATCATCTTCAGTCAAACGCATGATTCTAGGAGTCCGTGGAAGAGTCATCCTGCCACAGATAAAATACAGACCTTCCTCTGAATGCAGAGACATTATATTATAATTCTCAGGAACTACCTTGAAATGTCGAGGATGGTTTCATGCTTGAAATGATTCGGATCTTTGTGTAAACAAAGATCAGTCTACATTAACATCAATATACTGCCGGAAGAAATCTTGTTTGTTGCACAAAATAACACTCTTCTATCGATAAACAGGCATATAAAGTCGAGATAATAGGAGTATTTTGCGCAATTCTCCTTATTTATCAGGTGTGTTCATTCGTTACAGCACCCTTCACATGAGCCCCATTTGTAAAGCCCTTTTCCTTGAAAAATAATGTCGTCTGAAGATAGTATAGATAGCTGTTGGGTTAAGTAGATTCTCCTTGTTTATATAATTTTGGCTACAACCCAGATTTATCATGAAATGCTTTGGAGATGGGTGTGTAGTGGTTACGCAGTTATATCAATGAGATGTCAGAAAGTACCGTTTCTATAATACTGAGTGTTGCGTTAATAATTCTTTTTGCATCAATGGTTGAATCATCTTTCGTAACTCAAACCCTTGGAAGATACGTTATACACGGTTGAAGAGTCGAGGTAACTTCGGTTCTATGGACGGTGACGAACCAGCTGGCTTCTCGTTATACTGAGGCGCGAATGGATAAAATTGGCGGCGAGGTTGCTGTCTGACATCGATAAAAGCATTGATTTTCGTGATAACTTCGACGGGACAGAAACCGAGTAGTTTCCTTGCGTCAGCCGTCCCAAATATTCTGTTGAACGGTCAGATGGGTATTAACGGTGGTATGGCAGCAGATAACTACCGCACAACCTTATTTAGAGTGGTTGACGCTACAGTTGCTCAATAGATAATCCTAGTACACTAGACAAACTAGTAACGCATTAAAGTCTGATTTTCCCTACAGGTGCGGGAAGTTTGTGGTGGTGCGCCAATGCGTCAAAAGCATGAAACTGGACGTGGCTCCGGTTACAGTGGCACCCGGTTGCGACTGGTGAAGAGCGCAAAATAAGCCGTTACGGTATAATCACCGAAGTTCCGTATAAGTATGAGCAAGGAGGGCTTTGTTGATAAGGTTCAAAGAACGTCCTTGCCAAAAATAACGCGTGCTGATGCGCCGAGATAGAAAGTGCTCGCAGTAGGTTCGAGTGTTGTTGAACTGAAGAAAGTGCTTGTCAAAGATTAACCAGTGTATAAATTATTTAGTTTATAAACATCATTCCATTATAATGTCCCCATAACTTTAGTCAATGATTATTCAGCCTAAGTTATGGGCTTGAAGAATTGCAATCAGATTCATTAAAAGCATCGTCAGAATATTCGACGCGGGACTGAGTTTGAACTCGAAAACTAAGGAACGAGCTCATATGGAAGGATATGAGAAATTGCGCTTGATCCTTATCGACGAGGTGATTAAGACGGTCGCAGACAGTATGCCGATAAAGCGTTTGATGGAGAGATTTGGTCTGTCGGAAGTCAAGCGTACCGTTTGGCGATGCAACTACGACGATTGCAGGGATTGGGCCGCGACAAGATTGAAGAAGAAATTGAAACAGCTTCATGAACTGATTAAGGATTGGAGCAGTACAGCTGGCGGAACAAGTTTTGCGTGTCGTTAAAAGGAGAGTTGCTTGCTAACAGAAGAAAGTATGGCGATGAGCGACGCAGCAAGATTATTAATCATAAGGTTGAGTTCTCTGATGAGGAGATTGATTCCAGAGAGGAAGAGTCCGGTAATTCTGCTTTCCCACGAGAGCGAGGAGATTACATCAAGCGAACGTAGTAAGGTGATTATCGTGAAACCAAAATCGTGGCGGTAAAGGCAAGCGTGAATATGACATTAAGGAAGAGATATTGCAGTATTGATCGTTCGGTGCCGATTATCTATTATTCTTCTAATATGGTGAGATCTTCCATTTGAAAACTTTAATTGTACTCCAGCCTAAGCTGGCGAAAAGAGCGTTGCGGTTAACAGCCGCAACTTCAGCCAATGAAGAAATAGCAGCAATTATCAACACAGAACGCCAGCAGCGAAGACGGCTATCCTTCATGGCGTGAAAGAAATTGCAGTTAGAAGACTCACCAGCGAAGGTGCTTAATGTCCGTACGAACGGTTGATCGCTTCAATGGGGTGGACGAGGCGATGAACCGCTGGATCGAGACGACTGTGAAAATGGCGTGATATCTCACCATCTGCGGGCAAGCTATTCGCTTTAACGAGAAGATACGCGCCAATGCGTTGAATCAGCTGCGTGGTGTTCGCGGTGTAAGATTACGTCCAAATGACTCTGTTACGTTGGCATGGATGTCATTGGAACTGACCAAACCTTGCTGGTGGTTAAGCAGAAAAAGTTTGGTAAACGAACAGTATCGAATTTCCAGAGTCATAAACGTGGCGGGTTGGTATACTGAAAGCTGCGGTTGTAACTGCAAAAAGCCAGTCCGATTATCTCTGTTACCGAGACTATTGATCCAGAAATAACAAGCGCTATTAGTTTCAGATGGTCGACTATCCGCCTGGGCGAGCGATATTAAAGCTGCTCGGTAGGACAACTGATGCTTGACGATTATGCGCCTATCGACTGGCGATACTGTTTCGTCAATCGGCTTGTTGGCGGATCGTCGCAGGATGAGGTGATGTAAATGAAAGTGCTCCAGTGGTTCAGTAATCATGGGCGATATCCCAGAGGTTAGGCTGTGTTTCATCTCATAGGGCGTAATCGTCAGTATTGTGATGATACAGGGCAAAAATACTTCTATCCCGGGTATGCCAAGCGCTCATGGTGCGATTGTCGTGCGTTAGCGGTATTCCTGGGGCTACAAGACAGTAGGGATGGTTCTTCTTGGACTAGCTTCACCGGCGCAGCTATGATGCCAGCGATGCTATGATGGTTCTTCATCGTCCGGAATGCAGGGTGAAACACTTAATAAAGGTTGAATTTCAGAGCTTGAGGGTAGCAAGTTGAAAAAGCTTCGCGTTGCTCATGGTCACCCTATTAGAGTGATGGCTGGGCAGCCGTTGGTATGGTTGTAACGTTGTATTTTTCGCAACAAAATAATTAAAATCTATTGACCTGAAGCAGTATATGCTATGAATTAGTAACCGTCTGGTTGCTGGAGTGCGGTGCTTAACGATTTACAATCTGTAAAGCGAAGGTAATCATATCAGTCGACTTAGATAGACACTAACAATTTGATTGCAATATCATCGTCAGTTCTCAATACCTTGAGCCTTAATACTTTGATACAAAGTGAATTTTAACAGAGTTGATTACTGGCTCCAGGATGAATACGGCGTGCCTAACATGCAAGTCGGCAGCAGCAGGTTTACACTGAATTCTGGAAGCTTCTGGGTGTGTAAGTCTATTCAAAAGGTTTTTGTGTGCGCGTGTCGGCAAACGACGGACGGCAGGTAACGCGGGAATTGCCCCAAAAGGTGAAGAATGCTTTGCCGAAAAGGGTGCTGTTGCATATGGTGCTGATTAATACCGGGCGCTTTGGGGAAAATACGTTGGATTAGATGGTTGGTGAATGTGTACCGAAATAGGCGATCCATGTGGTCTGAAGAGATGATCAGCCAGACTGGGACTGAGACACGGTCCGAACAGGAGGCAGTGAGAAATCTTCCACAATGGGCGTACAGTCGGTGCTTCGCCACGTGAAAGGATAGAAGGCTGTAGTTCGTAAACTTCTTTGCGATGAAGAAATGGCGGTAACTCATGAATAGCTTTCCGGCTAAAGCAATACGTAACTTCC